>Ga0335081_10000318_pt1 | contig 89427 bp, 75 predicted proteins | sample Lox_Sample_35_FD_206713 | JGI IMG/M metagenome (GOLD analysis project Ga0335081, IMG submission 206713) | Soil microbial communities from Loxahatchee National Wildlife Refuge, Florida, United States - Lox_Sample_3.5 | ecosystem: Environmental > Terrestrial > Soil > Wetlands | place: USA... | reverse complement strand
CTTCGTGTAGCGCTCGAATCCCGTCATCATCGCCAGTGTCCTCTGCTTGCCGAGAGAGTTCATGCTGGCACGACTTTATCTATACTTCCTGTGGAAAGGGAGCACTTAATCAGAGTCTCCCTAGGGAGTGATTTTGAAAACCACGCCATCATTATTCGCCCCACCCGCAACGGTTGTTCCGTAGAGGTTCCCGGAGGCTGTTTTGCCTGTGCCACTCGCCGGGCAAGCAGAGTTTTAGCTTTCTCGAGTTCTCTGCGACGGCTGGCAGTGAGTCCTTTCCCGCCACGATTGATGAAGTAAGTCAGCATACGCATCCCTGACGCTAGTCCTTTGGGCGACACTTTTTTTCGAAGCCAGCGAGCGCGCGATCGTGGACGCATCCTTCGTAAAAAGTCCTCGAGCCGGATGGGTCGAATCGCTCTTGACTCTCGCGACCCAGCGATTGGCAGCGCCTTTCGGCCGAGCCGACCGGTGAGATCTTTTTCCAGGGGGGTTCAAAACCATTTCACCTACGCTGCCTTCTTCTTCGGAACCTTTGCACCCTTTTTGCGGGCCTCAGACAGGCCGATAGCAATGGCCTGTTTGCGGCTGGTTACTTTGCCGCCTTTGCCTCCTTTGCCGGAGCGAAGCGTGCCCTTTTTTTTGCGGCGCATCGCGCTTTCGACCCTTTTCCCGGCAGCTTTTCCATACTTCCGATGACTCGACCTTTTCTTGGCACGCATACGCGCTCCTGAGGCTTAGAGACGCAATCGGCCCAAGGGGTTGCGCGATGAAAAGTTGTGATATACGCGGTTGGGACCGCCGTCTGCACCCGCACAATTCCACATGCGGACAACAGTGCCCTAACGCCGCGACGATGGATTGTGTGTTCGTAATACAGATATCTGCTGAACGGATCTGTCGAGGACACATTACCTGTGCACTGTGCCCACTGCAGTGTGTCATCGCACTTCCCGTAGAGGGCTTCCCGCGTGCTGGATTTCACCCTCTAACCTCGCGTGTAACCGCAGGAGGAAACATGCGCCGAGATGATCTCATGAGGCCTGACCTGTTCAGCGAAATCGTGCTTTTGGCGAGCGGTGTTGTGATATTCCTGCCCTTACTGCTCATCTTGGTGGCCGCGCTTTCTGGAGTAAATGCGCAGCCTTAACCGTTAGCGCTCTTTGGAAGACTCCGGGGAGGGTCAAACTAAGGAGGCAATAATGTACTACGTTGTGGAGGTTACCCGATGGTGCATTACGCTGCGTTGCGAGACCTTGATGCGGCTGACCTATAAACGCGAATACTTACCCGAGAGAAGACTGTGGCGGGATTTTCTGGTGTCCGCGGAACCTTCTCCGATTCCTGTGATCAGCCAATAGGCCTTTGCCGGCCTTTGTGACCACGAGGGGTCGCTCTGGTCCTCGGACTAGTATGATCTGCCGTTCATAAGATTGGCTCGCGTTCTGACCAACGGCTGACCACCATTTGCCATCCAAGAGCCAGATGTATGTCCTCCCCCGTTATTTGCGAACAGTGCGCCTACGAGAACGACGGCCGTCATCACTTCTGCGGAATGTGTGGCGCGGGGCTGCCTGCGTCGCCAACGGTCTCACCCAAGTCCGTGCCGTTGGCGCCGGAGGCGTCGTTGGCCACCATCAGCGGGCCATCCATTCTGGGTCTTTCCTCGGATGAACTGGCTTCTGATGAACCGTTGAAAGATTCTAGCGGTGTGCCGGACGAAACGGAGACGCCTCATAGTTGGGGCAGGGTAGCGGTTCTGTTCCTGTTCATTAGCGCAAGCGCGTGATATTGGCGGCAGGATTTGAGAACGTGGGTTGTCAGGCTTTCTGGCGGCCCCGTCGCAACACCTGCCCAGGCGTCAAACTCGGCCCAGCAACAGATAGCTTCGCAATCAGCCTTGGCGCCAGCGGCGAATGAGATCAAGCCCGCGGTTAGCGCGTCGCAATCTGGCAGCTCTGCAAGGCCATCGCAAAATCAAGCCCCGCCCTCGACTCAAGCTCAACCTCGAACCATTGCGGAACCCGCTCCGGAGACTGGAACTCAAGAGCCCTCCCCAATTCAGCCAGGAGCCTCCGGGGTTCCTGCGCCGCGGACGGTACCCGCGTCCGCCCCAGCCTCGCAGGTTTTGGAAGCCGAAGGTGAGAAGTATCTCTATGGCACAGGCGTTTCCGCCAACTGTGAGCGGGCGCGCAACGATCTGCTGGACGCAGCCTCCCGGTCCAATCAGCAAGCGCAAAGCGTGCTTGCTACCATGTACGCGACCGGACACTGCGCGCCACACGATGCCGCGCTCGCCTACCGTTGGTTCTCGATTTGCGCTCCATAGCGACCCCAACAACCCATACCTGCAGCGGGATCTAGAGGTGCTGTGGAATCAGATGAGCGCCGACGAAAAGCAACTGGCTGTGCAGATGGAGCAGTGAAGATAATCGCGGCGTCCGTTCGGTTCGGAGTCATCAAAGACGCGCAACTCCCGCTAGTGGCACTCGAAACGAAGATAGAGATTTTGAGACGACCACAAAGCACGGATTTTGGTTTCGCGCTGTGGGTTAGGATTGTTCCCTGGCCAATCCGTTGAAAAGGCAACCGGCGCGGCGGTCCCCCATCCCGGCGTAGGGATGAAGCCCGTCAAGGGCAATTTCGCGATCTAAGCGGCTTCGATTGGGGAGCCCATCGTGGCAGACGAGGCATCTTTCTTGGTCATAAACTCTGGTTTCGTGGTGCCGGAGTTTTCACCATTACCCCTCAATTTTACTTTGACCGCAAGAATCGGATGGCTCACGATCCAGGACCCTTCTAAGCTTTCATCATTATGACAAGCAATGCGATACTCGACACGAGTTCAACCAACCAAATGGCGCAGTTTAGAAGCAGCGACGACGGCTATTGGCAATCAGTACTAGAGCGCGATGCCACCCGCGACGGCGCGTTCGTGTTCGCCGTGTCTTCCACTGGAGTGTATTGCCGCCCGTCCTGCCCCTCGAAACGCCCACGGCGCCAGAACGTGATTTTTTTTCGGCAACCTGAGGAAGCTGAGCGGGCCGGTTACCGCGCCTGCCTGCGCTGCCGGCCGAGAGCGGCGGGAGGCAACCGGCAAATGCAGCTGGTAAAGTCCATTTGCCGGTTTATTGAGCGACATCTTGACGAAGGCGTGACTTTGGCCCGCCTGGGTTCGGAATTTCGCCAAAGTCCATTTCATTTGCAGCGCACGTTCAAGTCGCTGCTGGGGGTTACGCCGCGGGCTTATGCAGATTCCTGCCGCATGAACGAACTCAAACGCAATTTGCGCGCCGGGCATTCGGTGACGCGGGCGATGTATGACGCCGGATACAGCTCGAGCAGCCGCTTATATGAACGCACCGCTTCGCAGCTCGGCATGACGCCCGACAAGTACCGGCGGGGAGCGATTGCCGCTCCGGTGCGCTATACGTGCGCCGATTCGCCTTTGGGGCGCATGTTGATTGCGGCGACCGATAAAGGGATTTGTGCGATTCAGTTTGCCGATTCGGATGATGAACTTGAACAGGGAATCAAGCACGAGTTTCCCTTCGCGAACCGTAAGCGGGATGATGATGGCCTTCGCTCCTGGAAAGACGACCTGTTGCGGCAGATGCGCGGCCAGAAGCTTGACTCAGCTTTGCCGCTCGACATCCAGGCGACGGCCTTCCAGCGGCGCGTTTGGTCGTATCTGCAGAACATTCCCTTTGGCGCAACCCGTTCCTACGCGCAAGTCGCGAAAAGTATTGGCCAGCCCACGGCAGTTCGGGCGGTCGCGCGCGCATGTGCCACAAACCCAGTCGCGGTGGCGATTCCTTGTCACCGCGTGGTAAGCAGCACTGGCGAGAGTGGGGGATACCGCTGGGGAGTGGAGCGAAAAGCAGCGTTGCTGGGGATGGAGAAGCAGTAGGCAGCTAACTAAAGCCTTTGTCATTCTGAGGAGCGCAGCGACGAGGAATCTGTTATTAGGGGATCGTTCACTGCGCCATCCGTTCATAAACGGCACGCGCTCTTACCAGCAATTCCAGCACCGACTGCTTTTCGGCTTCGGTGTTCCAGTCCGTGTTGGTTTTTGCCGAGTCGGTTAGCCGGTCAATCCAGCGGATGAAATACTCAGCGTCTTCCAATGACTTCGGCCTCGATCCCTCGACTTCCACGTAGATCGGGCTGGTCGTCGCGTAGGGATATGAATCGAGAATCGGATATTCAGGCTTATCGCTGATAGCGCGTAGAAGGCACCATCCGCTGCGGGAAATGGGGATTGTGTCGCTTACGTTGGCCGTCTCGCGCTCGCCATCTAATTTCAATTCGCGCACTACATGTCCGTTGCAGATGATCTGCAGGTGATCCAGGGGCACAATCGAGCGCAGCCAGGCGGTGAACTTTACTGTGTTCTCGCCCGCCGGAAGTTTGATCTCGCCGCCAATTTCTTTTCCGCCGAGAGCAAAACCCAGCAATGGACCATTGGTGGCGAAAGTATGACCTTGCTTAAGCGAACGCAGCCATTCATCGCCAATATGAAGAGGTCCTTCGGCAACTTTCACATAAACGCGGTTCAAGCCTACTGGGCCGCGCAGCGAGGCAAAGTTGGCCATAGCGTCGGTCCCGGCGGCTGCGGGAAGATGAAATCCGAGATTAAGCAACCGGTACCACACGCCGGCGGTTGCCTTGTGGTCGCTGAAGCCCAGCGCCTCGATGTAGTCCACTTTGCCGAGAGCGACGTCAACCGGCAATTCATCCGTTAACGTCGGATCCTTCGCCGGATCTGGCGTCGAATCGAAGGGGTGAACGTAACCCACGACGGCGTACTGCTCATGGGCCAGGTCGGCGATATCCGCATTCGTCGGAAACAGGCTGGCCGCGGCGGTGCCCGGGTATGCCGCGTAGGCGGGTAGCAGAAAATTGTGCTTGAGACCCAGCAACCCAAGATGCCCCCAATAGCTGGTGTGATACTCCTGGCTATGGAGCAGCAGGGTATCGCTTGTGGACGCAGCATCCGCGGCATCGAGTGAATCATTGAAATAGTCAATGTCCGGAATGCGCTGCTCTTTGTTGACGGCCAGGTCTTCGACGACGGAAAGATTCTCGGCTGCGGCCTGCATGACGAGATTCTGCGGCGAATTGCGATAGGCTCCGCCGTAATTCATATGCACGTGGACATCGCCGCTGACCCAGCGAACCTGCGGCTCGGACGGCAGATCGAGAGGAGCGAGCTTAACCACAACGCTTGCCTGCTGGTTTGGGCGCACCTCAACCGTTCGCTGCTCGAGGCGGTATTCAAACCCTTTCATCACGTCAACATTTACCTTGCCTGCAGGCACATCGAAAAGCACGGCACCATTGCTATGAAAGTAATGCGCCTCGAACGGGCGCTCCGATCCGGTGAAGCTGTCATCGGCGTGCATCCATGAAAATGCAGGCGCGTAGGCTCGGCCGTCTTCCCCGGTTACCGAAATGCGGGAGGGAGTCTGATGGCCGTTCGGATCGAGTACCGTGACTGCAAGCTTGCCCGTCGGTTTCAGATAATGTGGCTCGATGGCGTGAACGGCGGTTATTTTTCCGCCGGGAATTTCCTGCACCATGAGGCAAGTGTTCAGGCACTGATTAGAGATGAACGCGATGCGTTTCCCATCCGGCGACCAGCGCGGGTTGATGGTGTCAAATCCACCGCGAAAAAGAGGCGGAAATCTTTTGTTGTAGGTAATGGGAAATCCGTCGCCGCCTTCCGCCGGCATGAGCCAGAGTTGATGCCACTGCTGGCCGAGATAAGAGGCGTAAACAATACGCTTGCCGTCCGGAGAAAAATCCGGCCGGGCCTTCCAGGTTGTTTCTTCGTAGTGAATTTCCCGCGCTCGCGCCCCCGGCTCCGCTTTCATCCGCCAGAAGCCGCCCGTACCGTAGATGTGGCCGCGGTTGGAGATGAAAAGAATTTCGCTGCCATCCGGGGACCACGCCGGGCTGATTTCGTGATCGAATTTGCTGTAGTAATAGCGGAGAAAAGAACTCTGGGTTTCGCCGGTCAGGCGCTGAACGTTCGTCAGCTCGCCGTTGCTGAAATCACCGGCGAAGATATGAAAGCGCCCGTGGTAGGAAGTTGACACAAATGCGACGTGCTTGCCGTCTGGCGAAAAGCGCGGTTCGACGTTCACCGCACTGCCCGAGGTGAGCTGCCTCGTCTGCCCGGTTTTGAGATCCAAAGCCCAAAGCTCGATAGCGCCGTGCTGGTAAGAGTCATAAACGACCCAACGTCCATCGCGCGAACAGTCCGGCTGGTAGTCATATCCCTGGCCGAGCGAGAGTTGCTCTGCCGCGGCCAAATCAATTTTCTGCCGCCATAGCGCCCCCGCCATCGAGTACACGACCGTCTTCGAATCCGGCAACCAGGCGACGGAACTTGGCCCCGTCGTAAGCTGCGGCAAGTACATCTCGCGATAGTAATAAGGATGAGGCAGATCAATCTGGCCGAGAACCGGCAGACGTTGAGCGAAGGCCAATCCAGACAAGGACGAGCAAAGGACAAGCAGAAATCTGCGACTAACCAACGGACCTCCCTGGAACCGCGTGATTATATCGCAGGCCGCGGCGGCCGGCTTCGTACCCAGAGCCAGTTCGCCAAAGCAGCGGCAACGACGGCGGCCAGAATTACCAACCCCCTCAGATCAACCTGGGTGATCAAAACTAAACAGATCAATACGCCGAGAACCGCAAAGACATTCCCCGCCGGAAGCCGGAACCATGCTGCGCCGGGCTGCTTGCGGCGCAACACAGGTAGCGCCGCGCATCCTGTCGCGTAGTAGAAAAGCCGCGCCACCGCAGATAGCGTCAGATTTCCAACAAAAGATCCGAACAACGCCAGCAGCCATACGAGTAGTGAAAAGACGATAATCGAAACGTAGGGCGTGTGGAACTGCGGATGAACCGCGCCGAACCAGGATGGAAAGTCCCCTTCCTCGGCCAAGGCAAAAGTCACGCGAGGCACCGCGAGGATCTTCGCGCTCAAGTATCCGCAAAAGCAAATCAGCGCCCCAACCGCAACGAAAGCGGCACCTCCCTGCCCGAGTGCCAGCCGCGCGACATCCGCCAGAGGGCGCTCGCTGTGCGGAGCATTTGGAAGAATTTCGACCACCGCCCACTGAATTGAGGAGTACAGCACGGCGCAGGTGAAAAGGGCGGCAAACAAGGCAAACACAATATCACGCTGAGGATTTCTCGCCTCCGACATAGGGACTAGAGCCGTTTCGAAGCCGCCATAGGCAAAGCCCAGCAGCAATATCGCCTTCAACCAGGCATGCAGTGAAGGTGAGGAAGGATTTGGCGCAGGGACGGCGTGCCCGGAAAAGAAATAAATAGCCCCTGCAGTCGCTACCGCGGCAAGCGGCAGCAGCTTCGCGATGGTGAATACATTGCTGATTCTCGTGCCTTGGCTTACTCCCCGGTAGTTTGCGACCGCCAGCACTCCGACCAGGGAGGTGAGAATCAGAAATCTGGGCACCGGCGTGTTCGCGGCGGGCCAGAATTCTCCAAGATAAATGACAAAAAGATTCGTGTTGGCAGCAGGCGCAGCCACCTGGGCGAGCCAGAGCATCCAGCCCATCTCAATACCGGTCAGCCTGCCAAACGCCACACGCGCGTAAAGATAGGGGCCGCCTGCCTGGATAAATTGTGACGCCACTTCGGCAAAGCATGCCATGATGACGCCAATCGCTGCTCCGGCCACCAGCATCGCGAACGGGCTGGCTCGACCCAGCAGTCCGGCCGCGACGGAGGGCAAGCCAAATATGCCGCTGCCGATGATCGAGTTGATCACCAGCGCGGCCAGGCTCCAGCGGCCAATGGCTCGGACTAATCCAGTTTTCTCCGTTTGCAACACTGGCGAGTTTGTACCACAAAGCAGCCGGGTGTGCTCGAGATTCCCTTGACAAGTCCGCCACGAAGTCGAGAATGTTCAATGCTTGGGCAATCTAATGTTGCCGTACATTCGTACCGAATAAGTGGAACCTAACCCACATCAAATCTTCATCGCAGGCTCTACCGGCTACATGGCACGCGCCGTCGTCCCCGAGTTGCTTCGAAGGGGGCATCACGTACGCGGGCTGGTTCGACCGGGGTCAGAATCGAGGCTGCCAAGCGGCTGCGAGCCGATCATTGGCGACGCTCTGAATGCCCGTTCTTATCAGGAACAAATCAACCCTGCAGACACGTTTGTCCACCTGGTTGGCGTCGCTCACCCCAGCCCCGCCAAAGCCTCCCAGTTCCGCTGCGTGGACCTGGTTTCCGCGACCGCAGCCGTGCAAGCCGCCGTTCACGCGGGTATCCAGCATTTTGTTTATTTGAGCGTGGCCCATCCAGCGCCCATGATGAAAGCCTACGTTCAGGTTCGCACCGAGTGCGAGGCAATGATCCGCCAAAGCGGCCTCAATGCCACTTTTCTAAGGCCATGGTATGTTCTCGGGCCCGGACACCGGTGGCCGTACCTGCTGGTGCCGATGTATTGGCTGGCGGAGCGCATTCCCGCCACACGCGAAGGAGCCCGTCGACTCGGCCTGGTCACGCTGGCGGAGATAAAATGGGCGCTGGTAAAGGCAATCGAAAATCCCGCTCGTGGCGCGCGCCTGGTCGAGGTCCCTGAAATCCGGCAATCGGCGCGGCTTTTCAGCGACTCACCTTCGCTGGCTGCTTCAGTTTAATCCTCCATACCAAAGTAATTTCGTGGCTTACCAAAGCGCATGCACAAGGGACATCTGTTCGGTAGAGGTCCTCGATGAGATGTTGAACCTGACTTATCGGCGAAGAGGCGGAGGGCCATGGGAAACGAAGACCGTTATCTGGATGACGTTCACCTTCGCATCCTGCGCGTAACCGAAGATCTGCGTGCCATCCAGCGCGAACTGAATTGCGCCGCCATGGAAGCCCCCGGCAACCCTGAGCTAATGGAAGCGCTCACCCAGTCGCCAGAGATTGAATCGCTACAAGTCCTGAAATCGGCCCTTGACCAGATGCGCCACTTCCTGTGGTTCTACATGCAGGTCATCACCAACGGCTCAGAAGTGAGTGATGCTTTGCGGGCGAGCTTGCAACAGAAAGCTCAGGAGGACCCGGTTGCGGGTCTCGATGCCTCACTGGTGGAGAAATTCAAGTACGCGAGCGAGGCCGCCCTGTTGCAATTCATCGCCGACGCCAAAAACCACAAACCCAACTAGTGCTTCGCTTGCCTTGGTTCTCGCCTCGACTTTTCGCCTGAGGATTGAGGTGCCGCCAAACCGTCGGAAGCTCTCACCGCTTGCCGGAGGCATGCGACCGATCCCTGGGCCGGGGCATTAAGCTGCGGAACGCAGTTGATGCATTTCCTCTGGATGTTTGGCGTACTTATTCCGAAAGCGCGTCGACGCATCGTGGGCGATAGGCTTGCCATGGCCAAACCCAGCGGCATCGAATGAAACACTGGCAAGTTTGCGCTGGCTCACGCGACCTTCCTCCAAGTTCTCGAAGCCAACGGGATCACCGATGCCCATGACGTTCGTGCACACATCAGCGGCGAACAGCATTCGTCCAGGACGCCACAGCAGCGCAACCTGTCCGGCGCAATGACCGGGGACATGAATTACTTCGAAGCCACCTGCGATGGGCAATGTTTCTACTGGGGTCAAAGGCTGGTCGATGGCAACCGGATCCAGTCGCTCGTCGGGATGGAAGAACAGACTGCACAAAACTCGTCCCAACAGACCAGGCGCCGGTGTCATCGGCCGAAACGGACCTCCGCTCTCGGCGATCGGGATGTCGAGCGGGTGCATGTAGGTCCTCGCACCGGTTCGCCGCACGATAGCGGCGGCGCTGCCGATATGATCAGGGTGGGCATGAGTGAAAACAAGGTGCTTGAGCTGGTCTGGCGAACGGCCAAGCCTGCGGATCGCCTCGAAGACCGCTGACTCCTTTCCCGGAAAACCGGCGTCAATCAGCGTCAACCCGTCGCCGCCCTCGATCAAGAAGGCGTTTGCAAACCCCATCGGGACGATGTGTACACCTTTGATCACACGCTTCACAGCCATAAGCAGCACTCTCGCTGATCGCGCTTAACTACTTCAGCAGATGCGATAAGTCGACAACAGCGACGAATATGCTCTCCAGACCGAGAACTTCAATGGGGCAAACACTGTAGCTTTTTCCCAGGAAACACCGTATGTCTTTCCTCCTGCCGATTCTCTAAGATCAATTCGGCACAATCCGGACTAACTCGCCGTCAGCGGCAAAGTCACTCTTCGGTCTGTCTGCGACCGGTTCTTTCAGGAGTTTCCGCGCATCGATGACAGAGCCGTCAGCCGGCCGCATCGCTACGGATACACGACCGCATTCAAGGAACTCCAGGATAACGTTGTCGCCGTGACGGCAGGGAACAGCCCAGCCGGGTGCGGCCACACGTCTGGCAATGTCCTGCTCAAGCACGACTTTGAAAGCGGCGCGGTCGAGGAGCACCGTTTCGAGCACGGCGCGGCGGGTGAAGCCGTATTTGCTCCGGCGTCGCTCAGCGCCGGCGAAGACGAAGGCTATCTCATGGCCTATGCTCACGATCTGGATGGGGGCAGGACGGATTTGGTGATTCTTGCAGCGCAGGATTTCGCGGGCGAACCGGTTGCGCGCATTCACCTGCCATCCCGCGTTCCACTGGGGTTCCACGGCAGTTGGATCGCCGATAGTTAGGCCCTGTTGCGAAAGTCGAACCGGCTAACATCATTGCTACAGGGGCAGGACGCCGAAACAAGCGGAGTAGTACGAATGTCGCCCCTGTGATCAGGAAGGGAACAAGTTCGTGGATGGTCGGCAAACGAGACATTAAAAGCGCCGCCTTTGTTACATCGCGAAATCAGAGTGGTATGGCGGCTATTGCCGTTCGAAGGCACACCGAAAACTATGCGGTACTAATCCGCCGAATCACGCTTCAAATAGCACTCGATCATACTGAGCCCTGAAGGCAACAGCCGAGCCAAGGTCGCTTGCCTGGAAAGGCGACCATCCGGCCAAGTGACGGGACGCGGGTTGCAACTACGCCTGCGCCGCCGCCCTTAGCCGGGGTCTCCGAGATGGCCTGCCTTTGCTTTACTTTCAGTTGCTCCTGCAAGATGATTATCAAAGCTTCAGCTTCTTATTTCGCTTGTGCCAGCCCCGCAACAACTGCGGCAAGTTTATCGAGTATCTGGTTCCAGCCCTCTAATTGACCGCTGTTTTTCGCGCTCTCCATGGGTTCATTTCCAATGAACGTGAGTTTCGTCCGGCCGTTTCCCAGATCCTCAAAGATGGTCACGTCGTACGCGCCCTCGATGGCCTCATGTTCTATGCCTAGCTGCGCAGGATCAATCTTGTTTCCCTTCGAGTCGGAAAAGTACATCAAGGAAACGATCTTCTCATGCGGAACAATCTCGTGGTATTCAACCGCATTCCAGAACTCCTGCCCATCGGGAGATCTCATGCAGCAAAGAAATTTGCCCCCAACGCGAAAATCCATCTTGCAAGAAGGCGCAGTAAAACCCTTCGGTCCCCACCACTGCATCACGTACTTCGGGTCTGTCCACGCCTTCCAAACCAACTCGCGTGGGGCATCAAAAACTCTGGTGACAACCATCCGCTCCGTCTCATTCACCGTGTTTATTGTCATCTCTGACCTCCGCTCTTTTCATTTGATTCACGACCACATCCAGCTTGTCGAAACTCTCTTCCCAGAATCGGCGATAGCTGATCGCCCAGTCGCTGACTGTCTTTATCGCCTCTGGCCTCAGCGTGCAAATACTCTCTCGTCCTCGCTTCGTCTTGATCACAATCCGCGCCCGCACCAGGTAGGCAATATGTTTTGAAATCATCTGCTGCGAGAGTGCAAACCGTTCCGTCAAGCCGTGCACCGAAGCAGGCCCACGGGAGAGCCGCTCGATCATCGCCCGCCGGGTTGGATCAGACAAAGCCCCAAATGTTGTACCCAGCCTATCCACAACCATATGGTAGTGGATTGCGGTTGAATGTCAATTGATATTCTCGCGAGCCAGATTTCCATTCCCTGGTCCCTGAACCCTTACACCGGCGCGTGATAGGTCGCCGATGCACTCACTGAACAGGATTGCTACCCTTAAGTCGGCCGTGAGGTTAGGTCAGGTTGCACAGGCGGTTTGCCGTAAACGAGGCCATTAATTCGTGCCCACAAGGCGGAGATGTCCAAGAAATGGACATGCCGACGCGTCCCTAACCCTGCGCAACGTCACCGGTCCGGATGGGAAGCTCATCCCTGTGGTCCCGGCGACCGCGATATCAGGTTTGATGAAGCGGATCCGGTAGTTGGAGAACGCCGCTGGCGCTATTTGCACCACCAAACCCGGCAGAAAAATTGCCAGCTAGTCCCAATTAGTCCCAATTTCTCGCAAATTGCAGTCGCAAACGCTGTAGCGTAAGTTGTAGTAAAATTTAGGGACTAACCATCAGTCGGGGAGTGGCTCAGCCTGGTAGAGCACCTGGTTCGGGACCAGGGGGTCGGAGGTTCAAATCCTCTCTCCCCGACCAATTGTAACCTACAGTACCTTGGAAACTTCAAAAACCGATCACCGGGTTTTGCCCCACATGCTCTAGTGGGCTGACCCGCATAAATACTGAATTCTCTACCCATCTGGGGATGCAAGCCACATCTACAGAATCCACCACATTGTTGTAACGGAACGTTAGTGTCCCTTATCGAAGTCACCGGTAATCGCGATTCGAAGAGGATCTAAGTACTAAGGCAGACCGACCGATTTTCCTGCATCTGCGTTTTCTCCATCGAACCGTGTTCCTTATAGGGTAAACTCGCTTTCCGTAGAGTTAAGCTGCAGACGACCCGGCACTTTTGGGGCCCAATGCCCGATCCTGACCATCCCAAAGTAGAACCCGACAGCAAGACCGCGGGCGACGTTACCCACGATTTCGAAGCGTCTTCGGCTGCAGGCGCCGTGGAGGCCTCGCCCGTCCGCATCGGGCGCTATCGCATCCTGCGTCTGCTCGGCGAGGGTGGGATGGGCGCCGTTTACGAGGCCGAGCAGGATCTTCCCCATCGCACCGTGGCCCTGAAGCTGATTCGTGCCGGATATGCCAGCGCGGAGATGCTGCGCCGCTTCGAGAACGAAGCGCAGGCGCTCGGCCGCTTGCAGCACCCCGGCATCGCTCAGATCTATGAGGCCGGCCATGAGGGAAACCAGCCTTACTTCGCCATGGAACGGGTGCGTGGCGAGTCCCTGCTGGCTTACTGCAAGCATCGCAAACTCAATACCCATCAGCGACTGGAGCTGGTGGCCAAGATCTGCGACGCCGTGCAGCATGCGCATCAGCGCGGGCTGATCCATCGCGATCTAAAGCCTGCCAATATCCTGGTGGAGGAATCGGGCCAGCCGCGCATCCTCGACTTCGGAGTGGCGCGCCTCACCGACTCGGACGCGCAGGCCACGCGGGAGACCAACATCGGGCAGTTGGTAGGCACTCTCGCTTACATGAGCCCGGAACAGGTGCTGGGGGATCCGCAGGAGATCGACACGCGCAGCGACGTCTACGCGCTGGGGGTAATTCTGTACGAACTGCTGGCCGGCCAGGGACCGTACAAGCTCGGACCGCAATTGCCCGAAGTGGTGCGGACCATTCGCGAAGAAGAGCCGACCTCGCTCAGCTCGGTGAATCGCACCTATCGCGGCGATATCGAGACGATCGTGGGCAAGGCGCTGGAAAAGGACAAGACGCGGCGCTACGCCTCGGCGGCGGAGTTGGCGGCGGACATTCGGCATTATCTCGGCAACGAGCCGATCACGGCCCGCCCGCCCAGCACTACCTATCAACTGCAGAAATTCGCGCGGCGGAACAAGGCTCTGGTGATAGGCGTGGCGGCGGTGTTCGCAGTGCTGGTGGCAGGCGTCGTCGCGAGCACGCGGGAAGCCGTGAAGGCGCGGCGCGCGGAAGCGCAGGCCAAGCAGCAGTCGGCCATCGCCCAGGCGGTGAACGATTTTCTACAGAACGATCTGCTGGGGCAGGCGAGCGCCTACAACCAGTCGAAGCCCGATCCCAACATCACGGTGCGGACGGTTCTGGATCAGGCGGCGCAGCGCATCCAGGGCAAATTCGGGAAGCAGCCCGAGGTGGAAGCGGCGATTCGGAACACCATCGGGACGACTTACACAGACCTCGGGCTATACCCGGAGGCGGCGAAGCAGCTCGAGGCGGCGGTCGATTTGCGTCGGCGGGTGTTAGGTCGCGAGCATCCCGAAACATTGCGTTCCATGAACGACCTGGCCCTTGTCTATATGGACGAGGGCAGCAAGTTCCCGAAGGCCGAGGCGCTGGACAACCAAATCCTGGAGAGCCGCCGCCGCGTGCTCGGTCCCGAGCATCCCGATACGCTGACCTCGATGAACAATCTGGCCACCGTTTACTACCAGGAAGGCAAGTACCCGCAAGCCGAGGCGCTCTACAGCCAGACCCTGGAGATTCGCCGCCGCGTGCTCGGTCCCGAGCACCTCGATACGCTGACCTCCATGAACAATCTGGCCAACGTTTACTACCACGAGGGAAAGAACGCGCAGGCCGAGGCGCTCCACAGCCAGACTTTCGAGATCCGTCGCCGTGTGTTGGGTCCTGAGAATCCCAACACGCTACGCTCTATGAACGATCTCGCCATCGACTACGCCGACGAGGGGAAGTTCGCACAGGCCGAGACGCTCTTCAGTCAGATCCTGGAGATCGATCGCCGCGCGCTCGGACCCAAGCATCCCGAGACGCTGCGGTCCATGAGCAATCTGGCCAACACTTACGAGTACGATGGCAAGTACGCGCAGGCCGAGGCGCTCGACAAGCAGCTGCTCGAAAACGAGCCCGAAAGGCTGGATGCCACGAAGACTCTGGCCAGCGTTTACGAAGACGAGGGGAAGTACGCGCCGGCTGAGGCGCTCCTGATCCGAGCCGTGGAAATCGGGCGCCGCGTCTTCGGCGCCGAGCATCCTGAAACACTGGCCTCCATGATCCATCTGGCCGAGGTCTACGGCGAGGAGGGCAAGTACGCACAGGCCGAGGCACTGTTCAATCGCACCCTGGAAACCATGCGTCGAGTGCCGGGCACCGAGCATGTAGGCACGCTTGACGCCGTTTCCGGTCTTGCGTCCCTGTACCAACGCGAGGGTAAATACGCCCTGGCGGCGAACAATGCCGAGCACGCTCTCGCCGGACTGCGCCCCGCGCTTGGCTCCGAGGCTCCGGACAGGATCGCCGCGGAAGCCGACGATCTCGCTCTCGCCTATGTATCGGAGCGCAAGTTTGCACAAAGCGAGCCTCTGGCACGCGAAGCACTGGAGACGCAGAAGAAGGTCCAGCCTGATGATTGGCAACGATACCGCGCCGCGAGTGTGCTGGGCGCGAGCCTTGCTGGCGAGAAGAAATACGCTGAAGCCGAACCGTTGCTGCTCGAAGGCTACCAAGGACAGCTGGCCCGCAAAGATCGGATGGCCGCCCCTGATCAATACAACCTGAAATTGGCGCATCAATGGCTGATCCGCCTCTACCAAGCCTGGGGCAAACCCGACAAAGCCGCCGAGTGGAAGAATAAGTAGGCCGGGCGATCGTGCGATGCGGCACCCATCAAGTTGCACGGAAAAGTCTGGTTGCTAGCCCTTCCGGTCTGGTAATCTGTTGCTAGTTCAGCCTAAGCCCCTTCGTCAATAACTTCGAGCCGCATCTCTCAGGAAGTGTATCCATGAAGTCTTCTCTACGCTTGGCGTTTCCGTTTTTCCTTCTCCCGCTTTTGGTCGTGCCCATACTCGCGCAACACGTGATTAAGACAGTCACAGTAGGCACGGCTCCCAACGGCATCAGCACAAACACCACTACCAACGTCGTTTATGTCTCAAATACCGGGACGAATACTGTCTCCGTAATTGATGGCGCTTCAAACACGGTAACCGCAACCATAATCACTGGCAACGCTCCCGGTCCTATAGCCGTGTATGTTCCCGCGAACCTGATCTTTGTCTATAACACAAAGGATAAGACGATGAGCATCATTGACGGCTACACAAACACCGTCAACAAGACCGAAGCGGTGCCGTTTGGAGTGACCGCGATGACGCTCCTGGGACAAAGCAAGTACTTATATGTGAGCGATGCCTCCACGGAGCTGGTGCACGTCGTGGATGTGACAACTCTCAGGAAGATCGCCGATATTTCGGTGCCAGCCCCCAGCGCAATTGCTGCAAATGCCGTGGGCAAGCTCGTTTACGTGACAAGTGCCGGCGCCGCAATCATTGTGATTAATACCACCACGAACACGGCCACCGGAGCTTTCTTCCCTCCGGCCAACAACAATTTCTCTTCTATTTCGGCGGACGCTACGGACAATTTACTATACGCGACCATTTGTCCAACCACGTCTCCGACCAACTGTTCGATCGAAGGACTGAATGCGACCACCGGCGTAGTTCTGGGCACTACCCCGGCCATTGGTGCCGTGAACCAGGTGTTTGCGATGCCAGGTATCAAGAAAGCCGTAATAAGCGGAGGAACTGGAAAAACGTTGAATAGTCTGACTTTTGTCTCCGGTACTGCATACAATGTCACCGCAACCGTGACGGTGGGAAACAACCCCACGGCGATCGGTTATTATCTGAAGACGCTGACAGTTTACGTCACCAATCAAGCGAGCAATAGTGTGTCGGTGGTAGGTTCCTAGGAGGCCCCGTCCCAGTGCATTAGGACGCATCCTTCCGGCGGAAAATATTGACTTCAGACGCGGTCTTTGTAGTACTGAAGATGATATTTACGGTGAAGGAGTTCACCGAAACCGCTGTTCCCACCATTTAGCCGGGTCCAGCTGATGACTCCTGACAAGTGGAACCTTGTCGCGGAGTCATGCCCCGGCAAGGATCCCGAAAAACAAGAGGTACACCGCATGGAAATGTCTGGGTCCCGGCTGCCGTGTGAGTGAGACTGGTGCTGGTCGCAGCGCTGCTTGCCGTTTGAGCCTGGCTTCTGGACAATAGCTTACCCGCGTGACGAGAGAGCGTTAACAAGAAAGGATCAGATCGACTTGCTGAAATACGTGATGGTCGGGGTGGGAGGCGGTCTGGGATCAATTCTACGTTTTTGGCTGGGGGTTTACATCGGCGGGAGGATGGGAACGCGCTTCCCGTATGGGACGTTCGTCATCAACGTGACCGGCTCTTTCCTAATCGGCTTTGTATTTGCCTTACTAACGGCAAAAACGCATTGGAGTCCCAACTGGCGATATCTGATTTCCATCGGGTTTATAGGGGGCTACACCACCTTCTCCAGTTTTGAATTCGAGACTCTGCGGACGATACAAGACGGCCAGATCGGCCTTGGAATGCTATATGTGGGCGTGAGCGTGATGCTTGGTTTTTTCGCAGTCTGGGGAGGAGTAATGACCGGGAGGGCCATTCCGTGACGGCGGAAGTTACTATAGCTGGAGTGCAAGCCAGACTGTCACAAAACGGATATGTGCGGTTTTTGCGCGGGCTTAAAACCGGCGGGTCACCCCGCTGAGTCTTTGGTCGGTCAGATGGGGCTCTAGTGCCGGGAGGAAAATGTGCTTAAGCCAGGGCCAGGTAAGAAAGTGGCTGTGTACGTCGCGGAGGACCAGCAATACCACGGAAATGCTGCCTATGCGGCCATTCTAGATTTCCTGTTTTTTCATGGCGTGTCGGGCGCGACGGTAACCCGCGGCATTGCCGGCTTCGGGGCAGATCATCACCTGCACACCACTCGACTGGTCGACCTGGCGGTTCGCCTGCCCGTCAAGGTTGAATTCATTGAAACCGCAGCCAAAGTCGAGGAGCTTCTGCCAAAGCTGCATGAGATGGTCGGAACCGGCCTGATCGAAATGCAGGATACAAACATCGTCAAACCTGCGGAGAAAAATCAGCGCCGAAGCAGCAGCGAAGGACCGCCACTGAAGCGCGAGGGGAAGGCCCAGTTGATGCGCATCTATATCGGCGAGAACGATAAATGGAATGGCAAGCCGCTTTATGACGCCATCGTGAATGGTTTGCGGGCACACGATATTGCTGGGGTGACAGTGTACCGAGGCATTCTTGGCTACGGCGCCAATCGCCGGATTCACAAAGACGCCAAGCTCAGCCTGTCTCATGATCGTCCCATTCTGCTTTCGGTCGTAGACACAAATGCTAAACTCAAAAATTTCATGCCCGTCCTCGATGAAATGGTCCAGCAGGGGCTGGTCGTCCTCTCTGACGTGGATGTCATCAGTTACACCCACAACTATCAGAAGACCGAGCGTCGCGAGGACTCCGATATGAATGAGGCGCAGAGATGAAACTCGAAGGCAAAGCCAAGATGCTGCGCATTCATTTCGGCGAGGATGACAAGTGGCAAGGCAAGCCGCTCTACGAAGCCATCGTGATGAAGTGCCGTGAACTCGACATCGCTGGCGCCAGCGTATTTCGCGGGATCGAAGGATATGGGGCAAGCACGCTGATTCGCAAGAAACATCTGCTGTTCTCATCCGACCGGCCCATCATGGTGAGTGTCATCGACACAGAAGAAAAGATCCGAAAGCTGACTCCTGTGTTGGACGAGATGGTCGGTGAAGGCCTGATCGCCACCTCCGATGTGGAAGTAATCCGCTACGTGCATCAGGAAGGCGTGAGGTCTCAGCCGTAAGAGATTGAAATGGCGCACCCGCTTTTCCTGCGCCGGGGCTGATTTATTTTGGGATTGGCGTGCGCCCGCGAGCCGATTCAGAATGACGGGCTTCACTTCCTAGACGGAAATAGCCGCAAAAAAAGAGAAGGCAGTCCAGCCCCGAGCCTATTCTGGTGGACCATACACAGCGAAGGCTGGGGCAACCTGAGTAATCGAGTGCCATCCTTTGTACGCGGCTCGACAGAAGCAGTCGGACCCGTGGATTCCAACCAGTTCCAAGCCCAGACGTCATCACTCGCTTCCGACACTACATTGGTCTGGGCAGCTACCCAATATTGACTGCCGCCGGTCAGCGTTATTGCAGAAACGGGTATAGTGACAAGCGGGCAGCAGGTGCCCCAGGTGGGAATATTTTCAACCGTCCAGTAATGGAGCGCCGGCCCCGGCAACCCTCCTGCATCGGCGTACAGCGCGATTACAATGGCGTTCGGTCCTGAGTTGTAATAGAACGCTGCAACCTGGATGGCTGTTACCGGGGAATCGGTTTGCGGTGTGAACGGCGCAGCGATCCACTGGAGTGCGTTCTTCTGGTCCTGTGGTCCGGAGATGATGTAGCCCTCACCAAAAAAGGTCTTTCCGCTGGGCCCAAGGTTGCTGAAGATTACCGTCGGTTGCAACGGGTTAACCGTTGCGACGGGCGTAATATTCTGTCCCATCGCCACGGCTGCGAGCAGCAACGCAACCACAGTCAGCAAAAGTCGGTTCATGGGATTTCTCCTTAAATCAAAGCGACTCATTCTAGCGCGATTCTGGCGTGGATTCCCATAGCGCCGAAAAGCTCTATTGGCAAGTCCTAAGGCATAAAGAGGTCGCTTGACTCGCGCAAGGCGTTGAGCTCGAACTCTGAGGCTATTGCAGTTTCGCGTATTCCGCCTTCGCGCTTTTGAGCACTGGCGTATCGGGGTCAGCGTCCTTCCAGGCAGCCAGAAAGTCCTGATATGCGATGCGGGCCTTCGCCGGGTCGCCCTGTTTCTGGTAAACGCGGCCCATCTCCAGCTGTGCCAGGGCGCTCAGAACATCAGGGCCGATATAGGGCCGTAAATCGAGAATCCGCTGAAAGTCCTGCTGCGCCTCCGCCCACTGCCCTGCATCCTCGTACGCCAGGCCCCGTCCAAAGAGGATTCCGGTGTTGGCGCGAGCATAAGGCGCGGCGGTGTTGAGCAAGTCAATCGCTTTGGCGGGATTCGCCTTGGCGCGGTCGGCTGGCCGTAATATTGCGAGCCCACGAATCATCGGGACGGCGACATTCTGGGCAATAGTATCGTTCGGCCGCGTACGCTGGATTTCATCCGCCAGGGCTAGAGCTTTCTCTTCCTGGTGCTCGACAGCCAGAATGACAGCGGCGTTGAACATCACGTCGAAAGTATGGGACAAGCGAAGTGCCTCATCTGCGTCTTTGACGGCCTCGGCATCATTGCCCACTAATGCTTCAAGCCCGGCTAGACCAGCTTCCATGCCCGCGCGCCCCTTCAGGTGAAGCCGTTCCAGCGCCTCCGCCCCTTTTTGCGACAGATCTCTGCACTGGCGCACTTGACCTCGTGCACTAGCGAGAGCGCCGCGAAAACCCAGCACCGCGATATCTCCCTGAGGATTGCCGGACGCTAATTGGAGTTCCTTCTCCATTTCGGCGTCTCTGCCCTCGGCCCAGTAATATTTCGCGATTGGAACATGGAGAGAAGACGGGGCGATTTTTTTCTGAAAAGCCACATTGAGTGTGGCATTCGCTTCTTCCCATCGGTTGAGGCCCGCATAGGCGTCCGCAGCATTGTTGTAGCCCGTGATTCCGTCGGGTTCCAGCCCGATTGCGCGCTTTGCGTTGGGGAGCGCATCCTCAAATTGACCGAACTGCACATAAATCGCCGCCAGATTGTTGTAAGGGATGGAATCACGCGGGTAGGTCTGCCGATAGAGTTCATAGGCACTGATGCCCTTGTCGAGTTGGCCGCTATCGGCGTAATAATGGGCAACAATGTAGAGCTTCTCGCGTTCGCTGGCCCGGTCGCGCAGCTCAAACGCCCTTTGGCGATTCTGCTCCGACTGTTCAGTTTGCCCAATATTGTTGTAAACGGTTCCCAACCGCGCATAAGCCATAGCGAAATTCGGATCGATTTCGACAGCCCGCTGATAGTCGGTGAGAGCGCCAAGTTCGTCGCCGGTGTTGTGCTTGGCGTCTCCCATGCTTAGTGCTCTCAGTGCGTCAAGCGACGAAGTAGTCGCCATGGAGAGCGTCATGTCGTACTTCTGCACGGTCGCCAATGACTCCCCCAGTTGGCGGCGTAACTTAGTCGCTGCGCCATGCAATGCGTTTAACACTTCTTCTTTGCGGTCAGCTTGCGCCTGCTGCCGTCCGAGCGAGTCGCCTGACGATGCATTGGTCGCTTCCAGCGTAATCACGTATTGGCCGCCGACGCTGTCAATGCTGCCGCCTAACATAGCCTTGATGCCGTCGCGCAGGCAGATTTCGCGCCCAATGTCGCCGGTAACACGGTCGTCTGGCTTGCGGCCCATGAACTGCAATGTCTGACGTACCTTCTGATCAGCGTAAACGTTGAGGTAGGGAGATTGGCTGAGGTCAACCGCCAAGGCTTTCTTCAAGGTGCCATCGAAAACGGGATCGGTCGTAGTGTTGACGAAGTCGGTGAGCAGGATCGAGTCTTTTTCCGTGAGTGCGTGGCTGCGGCGCGAAAGTATGAAGACGACCGCGGCGCAAACCAGCACTACTAAGGCGAATCCGGGAATCAGCCAGCGCGCCAGCTGGCGGGAGGGAACGGGCGCGGTGCACTGGGAAGAACTGGATGCTGCTGCGGCCGCCCTCGTGCCCGATTCGGAATCACGGCGGAGTCGCCTGAGCTCGGAACGCACCTCGGCCGCGCTCTGGCAACGGAGGTCGCGATCTTTTTCGAGCAACCGGTTCAGCACGTCTTCAAGCTGAGGCGGGAGGTCCGGATTCAGACGCAATGGTGGCACCGGCGGCCGGTTGAGAATGGCTTCAAAAATAACCGCGGACGTATCGCCCCTGAATGGCACAGACCCGGTCGCCATCTCGTAAAGGACAGCCCCAAAGGAAAATAGATCGGTGCGGGCGTCGAGGTCTTTTCCCCGCGCCTGCTCGGGCGACATGTAGGCGACGGTCCCCACCGCCGAGCCCGGGCTGGTGAGGAAAGACTCTTCCACCGTCGCCTGTGACCCGGCTGTGGCGGCGGACAAGGCAGAGGAGCTGGCCGTGCGCTTGGCCAGACCGAAATCCAGAATCTTCACCCGGTTTCGGGCAGTGACAAAAATGTTCGCGGGCTTGATGTCGCGATGAATGACGCCCTTGGCATGGGCCGCGTCGAGTGCGTCCGCGATCTGAATCCCCAATTCGAGCAGTTGCCCGATCTCCATGGGCCGGCCCGTAATCAGATGTTTGAGCGTTTGACCTTCCAGCAACTCCATCGCAATGAAGTGCCGTCCGCCGTCGTTGCCGACTTCATAGATCGTGCAGATATTTGGATGGTTTAGAGCGGAGGCGGATTCGGCCTCGCGTTGAAAGCGGGTCAATACCTGGGAATCTTGGGGCCCTTCGTCCGGTAAAAACTTCAATGCGACGAAGCGGTGTAGCGTTAAATCCTCGGCCTTGTAAACCACGCCCATTCCGCCACCGCCGATCTTCTCGACGATGGTGTAATGCGAGATGGTCTCCCCGGTAAGAGTGTCTTGAGTGAGGGCATGGTGAGCCATGGCGAGATGCCCCTTTCCCCTCACCCAATTAAAAGCGTAGGCCTGAGTGGCCACCACAGTCAATGTTAACCAAACTGAAGGGAGCGTCAGCCACTACCAAACTGAAAGCCTGGGTTCCGGAATCTTAGCAACGAGACTTGGTTCGACAGTCCACTGAGCAGTCGTTGTTGGTGTTCTTGGCCTCGTTCCCTAACCCTTTGGGCACGCTATAATGACGCGGACGAATGCCACTCGAGCCCGGCACGAAACTTGGCCCCTACGAAATCCAATCCCCGCTGGGAGCCGGCGGCATGGGTGAGGTGTATAAGGCTCGCGATACACGGCTTGACCGAAGCGTGGCGGTGAAAATTCTACCTGCCCATTTGTCGGACCGGCCGGAAGCCGGGGAGCGCTTCGAGCGTGAGGCGCGAACGATTTCCTCTCTGAATCATCCTCATATTTGTCACCTGCACGATGTCGGCGAGCAGAACGGCGTCCGTTTTCTCGTAATGGAGTTGCTGGAGGGAGAGACGCTGGCTGACCGTTTGCGGCGTGGGCCGATGCCGCTCGAGCAGGCCCTGCGTTATGGCGTGGAGATTGCGGAAGGCCTGGAAGCAGCCCATCGCCGCGGGGTTGTGCATCGGGACCTTAAGCCGGGCAACGTGATGCTCACGAAAACTGGCGCCAAGCTGATGGACTTCGGGCTAGCGAAGGAAAACACCTCGTCAAAACCGGTGTCGGTCGAACTGACGGCGACGATGACAAGTTCGCACGCCACCCCGCTGACGCAGCAGGGCACGATTGTGGGCACGTTTCAGTACATGGCGCCAGAGCAGGTGGAAGGTAAAGAAGCCGACGCGCGCAGCGATATTTTCAGCCTGGGCGCGGTGCTCTACGAAATGATCAGCGGCAAACGAGCCTTCGAAGGCAAAACGCTGGTCTCGGTGGCGGCTGCCATCCTGGAAAGAGAGCCTGAGCCGATTCGAACGGTACAGCCGGCAACGCCGCCGGCGCTGGAGCGCGTGGTCAAGAAATGTCTGACAAAAGATCCCGACGCGCGCTGGCAAAGCGCCGGGGATCTGGCCAGTGAGTTGAAATGGATCGCGGAAGGGCCGGCTTCCGGCATGGGCGAGCAGCCGGCAGCGAGCAGTCTGCCCAAGAAACACGCGCTGCTGCCATGGGTGGTTGCGGTCGTGGCTCTGATTGCGGCTCTCACGCTAGCGGTCCTGCGCTCTGGCGGACGCGAGGCGAAACCGCTGGTGCGGACGCAAATCGTAGCCTCGGACAAGTTTGAGTTCAATTTTGTGGGCGATAACGGCGGCCCGCCGATGATTTCACCCGACGGAGCGCACATCGTTTTTTCCGCCCACACACAAGGCAAACAGCAACTCTTTCTCCGTTCGCTGGATAATCTAACCCCGCAGCCGCTTCCCGGCACGGAGGAGGCAAACTTTCCTTTCTGGTCTCCCGACAGCCGCTCGATTGGATTTTTTGCCGGCGGAAAGTTGAAACGGATGGAGATTGGCGGCGGGCCAGCGGTGATTCTCTGCGACGCTCCGATCGGACGGGGAGGAAGCTGGAGCGCAAACGGGACCATCCTGTTTTCGCCTCAATTCAGCGCGGCGATCTACCAAATACCTGCGGAGGGCGGAACTCCGGCCGCACTTACGAAGCTAACCGACAAGTACACTACACACCGCTGGCCGGCATTCCTGCCCGACGGGAAGCACTTTCTCTACCTGGCGGCGAACCATACCGCACCAACGGGGGACACCGGCGTGTTTTGGGCTTCGCTCGATGGCAAAGAGAACAAGCTGGTTGTGCTGAGTCCGTCGAACGCAATCTACACGGCAGGACATCTTCTCTATGTGCGGCAAAACGCCCTGGTGGCGCAGCCGTTCGATCCATCTTCCGGTGAATTGAAGGGGCAGGCTTCGGTCTTGAACGACGACGTGCAAGTGGATAACTCGGTGTGGCGGGGCACATTCTCAGTTTCGGAAAATGGGATTATGGTTTACCAGCCGGGGCAGGCCGGCGGCGCGCTGGAGTTGACCTGGTTCGACAGTCACGGAGGCAAAACCGGCAATTTGAGTGGGCCGGACGACTACTACCAGATCGAACTCTCGCCGGATGGAAAAAAGGCCGCCGTCGTTGTTGGCTCTTTCGTTCAGGTCATTTGGATTTATGACGTCGAGCACAACACACGCACCCGTTTCACTTTTGGCAAGGACGTTAATCTCAGCCCCATCTGGTCCCGCGATGGGAAACAGATCGCCTATATGGCTGGTCCGGCTGCCGGACTGACGCAACAAACCATTCTGGTCAAAGCCGCCGACGGTTCGGGCGAGGAAAAGAAATTACTGGACGTTGGCGCATACTCGGGGTTGCAGGACGGATTGTGCGATTGGTCCGCGGACGGTCGGTACATTCTGTATGTGGCTGGAACCGCGTCCGTAGGAAATGGAACTGATATCTGGGTTCTTCCGCTGTTCGGGGATCACAAACCATTTCCGTATATCAACGCGCCGGGAAACCAGCAGCACGCGCAGTTTTCTCCCGATGGGAACTGGGTGGCGTATTCTTCGGATGAATCGGGGCAGCTGGAAGTTTATGTGGCGCCATTTCCCTGGACGGGGGCAAAGTGGCAGGTGTCGAATGGCGGCGGCGCTCTGCCGCGCTGGCGGCGGGATGGCAAGAAGATCTTCTTCCTGAGAATGGGAAGCACCGCCGTGTTTGCGGCCGACGTCAGCAGTCACGGGTCGAGTTTCGAAGTCGACGAAGTCCGCACCTTGTTTAACATCAACAATCTCTCTCCCAACACGGCAGGACAGCAGTACGCCATCACGGGCGATGGCCAGAGATTTCTACAGATCACCACCGGCGAAGCGGGCAAGCTGCCGTTGACCGTGATTCAGAACTGGACAACGCAGTTGCGAGCGAAATAGATCAACGCCGAGATTTTCCCCGTGGCGGCACTGACCCTTTTTTAAAGTATGGCGCGGCTTTGGCCCACCACGCGATGGCGAAGGCGTGCTTGGTGCGTTTGGTCTTTCCATGCCAGTTTCAGGCTGCCATCTGCATCGAACCAGAAGCGGTGCTCGATCCAACCCAATGAGAAAAGGGCCAGATTCTGATCGTAGTATTTTGGCGGGGTACCGTAGAGGCCAGTCTTTGAATCGAGCTGGGTTTGGACGCGAGCGCCAATGGATCTTCACTGAAAGGATTTTGGCTGGGCAGTCAGCCAAAACGATGACCTGGGATGGTAGCTGTGCGGTTAAGCGGCCAGGGTTGAGAAGCCAGGAAATTTGTTTGTTGTGATGGAAGTTCGCGTCGTGTATGACTTATATTTTCGATCGTTCGGACAACCTAAGCACTTGCAACGCTAGTCCAAAGCTCCGATGACAGAGGTTTGCCAACAGGCCGCACGTCACATGGTGACGTTACCGCGAGTCTTTGACAGAGGAACCATGTTGGCTTGCGGATGCAGTGAATGTGACTGGAGCTATGGCCCAGCGAACCTGTCAAATGCCCCTTCCTTATGGACAGCGCAGGTTGTGTTTGAGCAGCACGATTGCCGGAAGTTCAATTCTCACAATTCTGCCACGAAAAGGGGCAGCACCCTGAGAGTAGATTGAACGCTGCGGAGGGGAGGGCCGCCAGCAGCGTTTTGCGCGGTTCCTGCGACCGCGATGTCGCCGAGCCCTTTCTGCAACCTAATCCTGAGCGTGAAAGTTTCTACCAGGAGTTCGAAGTCAGCCCAAATGGAATGTGGGTTGATCTCGATACTTTTCCTGGCGGCCGGGCCGATCTGAAGAGGGCATGCGGAGATCGGTCAGAATCGATGGGAAAACCCGCTCGTTGAGCCCGGAATTGACAATTCCACGCATGGCAGCCAACTCACGCGCCTGAGCCTGACTTTCACGTGCCACGGGCATTTGGCAGGCTACGGTTCGAGCGAGCGAGAAAGAAATCCTAATCCACCATCGGGGACAACGGCCCGAAGATCGGAGTGATTCCCGAACGCTTGCGCAATTCGGCCAGCAAGGCAGTGGCAGCATTCTGATAAGTCTTGCTGGGATCGGAAGGATCGGCCCACACTGCGTCGTACACCACTTGGGCCGCCTCTTTCACGTCCATGTGCAGCGCCGCTTCAAGAACATCTACACGCTCTTGCAGATGATCGTAGCAAGCCTGGCAGATGGCCGCAGGCTCAATGCCACCTTCGTGGTTCTCATGCTTGACGCATTGCAAACTGCTGGTGGCATTGATTTGCATTTGCGAAGCATAGGTCTGGGCTTTGAATTCCCGCAGAAAGCGCTCACGTTCGGCTTCCAGGACGTCCGGGTCGGGCAACTGTTCGTTGAGCTTGGCCGAAGCTGGCGCCGCTGTTACAGCGGCAGAAACCCGCTCCGTACCTTGACAAACCGGACACGTGCTAAGGTTCGCGGCGTAGTACGTCTTGCATCTGGCGCAGGGCAAGCCATATCCTGACCGCTTGACCACGGTGTCCGCCTGAGCCGACGAAACCGTGTAGCCACGGTCCGCCGCCTGAGTGTCCGGCTCCAGAACCGGAATTGCGGTGTTCCCGGTTTGGCTAAGCGGTGCTGTCTTTGTTGAGCTCATGATGGACTCCATTGATCCCACTCCCCGTCTGGTGCAGATTGTCGTCATTCTAAGAATGACTGCGCCTCATGCCGAGGGCACAGTAGTTCATGCCGGCTGTGTGTCCTACCGTAATGGCAGCTTCACAACCAAATCTTGCCTCGTAAAATGAATAACTTACGGGCATCTACGTCTCTTTTTCCCATGATGGGCTTCTCTCTGCCTCAAAGTGATACACGAGCAAAACGAGGCCGCCAATAAACCTGCCGAGAGCCGCGCCCAAACTCTCACTTCAAGGGAAACGCCCGTCTTTTCTCTACCTGGGCCCGCTTGTGGGCGCTCAAACAGCTTGATTCCTTCGCAGGGGGGCCAATAATCTTAGTGCAATTCAAGAAGAATCCTAGGAGGATGCTGTGGTCAGATGGCAATTGGCAGCACTCGTGTTCTTGCTAGTTTTCAGTCAGGTCATGTTCGCCGACCACGTGACACTCAAGAACGGCGATAGATTGACCGGAACAATCTCCAAATCGGATGACAAAACCCTCGTCATCAAAACCGAATTTGCAGGTGAAGTTACCGTGCAGTGGCCGGCAGTAGAAGAGATCAAGTCCTCACAGCCACTGCACGTGCAGCTCAAGAGCGGCCAGACCGTGGTAGGGTCCGTCGAAACGGCCGACGGCAAGCTGAATGTAACCACTGCTTCCAATGGCGTTGTTGCCGAACCTGAAGATGTGGTCACGGCGTTGCGCAGCGACAGTGAAGAGCAGGTTTACCAGAAGTCACTGCACCCCACCTTGACCCAGAGCTGGGTTGGAGCGGCTACGGTTGGGTTTGCCTTGACCGGCGGCAACAGTCAGACCAAGAGCCTTGCGCTGGCATTCACTGCCGATCGCAAAACCGCGCACGACGAAATTTCCATGTACGCAAACAGCGCCTACGCCACTAACGACGCACCCGGCGCAGTCCCCAGCGTGACTGCGAACACGATTCAGGCCGGCGCCCGTTACGCGCACGATCTGGTGCCGCGCCTGTTTGCTTTCGGCAGCGCAGATTTTCAGACCGATGCCTTGCAGAGTTTGAATCTGCGCTCGATTTTCACCGGTGGACTCGGTTTTCACGTGGTGAAGACCGGCCAAACGACGTTTGACGTGCTTGGCGGCGTGAATTACACGCGTGAAAGCTATGTCGGCCTTACTAATAATTTTCCCGCGCTAACCTTGGGCGAGGAACTCACGCAGAAGCTGGGCAAAACCACCGTCCTGACCGAGAAGCTGTATTTCTTCCCCAATCTCGACCAGACCGGACAATATCTCGGGACTTTCAATTTCGGTACCGTAACCAAGATCAGCAAATGGCTGGGCTGGCAGAACGCGTTCGGCGACATCTACGTGACCAACCCTCCCTTTGGCAAGAAACAGAATGATGTTTTGCTGACGACAGGGTTGAACTTCGCTTTCAAACGATAACCGGAGACACAAGGACACCCGCAGGCTGGCCGGAAACACAGCCAGCCTTGAGCCTTGCTGGACGGTGAACTTATGCGGTGTGCTGCCGTGGGTTCTGCGCCGTGACCTCTTGCTCCGCGCGGAACCAGTCTTCGTGCTCGTGACCTGGAGTGCGTCCCCGCTGCTCATATAACTGATAGGCGCGCAGACGGATTGCCTGTTCCAGGTTTGGCGAAGAAGAATCTCCAGAAGGAGCGCTCTTTTTGACCAGGGTGGGAGCGCCGTGTTCGGGCATGGTGATGACGGGTTTGGGTGGGGCGGTGTTTGTGGTTCGGGGAGTCTTTGCTTTTGCCATGAGTGTTACTCCTTTACTGACAGTTCCAGGAAGAAACCGATTATGAGATTTGCCCCGACACCTTGGCCCAGACTGATTTGTTAACTCCAGGAATTTGTGACGGGGTTTTATTAATAATACCTTGTCGGGCGATGAAATTGCAGCGCGGAATCAGAAAAATAATGTCCTGTTAACATCGTGCAAGTCAATAGAAATCATGGGAACTGGTCTCGGCCCGAGTGACGGAAAGAGCGCGCACGGTTCGGGCCTTCACTGAAATGACATTGTCCTGGTTTTGCAGAATGCCCTCGATCATCAGAAACTGCTCCGAGCTTAACAGCAAGCGGTTTTTCTGAAACAAATCGGGTGTGATGATGGCATTGGCTACGCCGGTTTCATCTTCCAGACTTAAAAACACAAATCCCTTCGCTGTTCCCGGACGCTGTCGTGCGATCACTCCGCCTGCGATGCGAATCCGCCGGCCATTCGGAAGGCGGCCGAGTTCGCTGGCTTTACGGATGCCCATCGCATTCATGCGCTCGCGATGATAAACCATGGGATGCGGTCCAACGGTCATTCCCGTGCCGCGAAAATCAGCCACCAGCCGTTCTTCATGGTTCATGGGATGCAAAGGAGACTTCGGGTCGGGCTCAGGCAAGGGATCAAGCAACGGCCCGGCACGGCGCATGGCACGCTCCACCTGCCACAACGCGTCGCGGCGATGTCGATGAATTGCAGGAGGTTCTTGATTGTCATCCTGAGGGGCTTCAGCCCCGAAAGATCTATGTATTTCGCTGCCGGAAGAATACATAGGTCCTTCGCTACGTTCAGGATGACAATAATTGTTTGTTGAACCGATAAAATTCAGCGCGCCGATTTCTGCCAGTGTGGTTAATTCATCTTTCCGCAGTTCGGGAACGCGATGCGTGAGATCGGTAATAGAAATAAAAGGAGTGCGGTTTCGTGCCCTGACTAACCCCTGTGCTGCTTCTTCACGCAATCCGCGCGCATAGCGCAGCCCGAGCCGAAGAGCATTTGTCGTTTGACCAGCGGCTAACGACGAACGGCTAACGGCCTGTTCCAGCGTGCACTTCCACTCCGACTTGGTCACATCAATCGGTAGCACTTTCAGCCCATGCCGTTGCGCATCTTTCACAATCGTCGCCGGACGGTAAAATCCCATTGGCTGGTTGTTGAGCAAAGCTGCCGTGAATGCCGCCAAGTAATGGCATTTCAAGAAAGCGCTGGCATAAGCAATAAGCGCAAAGCTGGCAGCGTGAGACTCGGGGAATCCATAAAGAGCAAAAGAAGTAATCGAGAGAACAATCTGCTCCTGCGCTTCGCGCGAAATTCCATTCTTTTCCATTCCGGCTCGCAGCCTGGTTTCGATTTCCTTCATGCGCGCACGCGAGCGTTTAAGGCCCATGGCTCGGCGTAGTTCTTCCGCCTCGCCTCCGCTGAAATTGGCGGCGACCATGGCGATTTTGAGCAACTGTTCCTGAAAAAGCGGCACGCCCAAAGTGCGCTTTAAAACTGGCTCCAGCGAAGGGTGCGCATACGTGACCGCCTCGCGTCCTTGCCGCCGCTGCAAATAAGGATTGACCATTTGCCCGACAATCGGCCCCGGGCGGATAATCGCCACCTGCACCACAATGTCGTAAAAGCGTTTGGGCCGAAGCCGCGGCAGGCACGACATCTGCGCCCGGCTTTCGATCTGGAACATGCCGATGGTGTCGGCTTTCTGCAGCGTGGAATAAATTTCGGGATCCTCCGCTGGCAGATGAGCCAAGTCAACTTCTTCGCCGTAATCGTTGCGAATGAACTGCAATGATTCTTCCAGCACGGCCATCATTCCCAGGCCGAGTAGGTCAACTTTAATGATGCCCAGGTCATTGCAGTCTTCCTTGTCCCATTGCACCACCACGCGGCCAGGCATGGAGGCCGGCTCCAGAGGGACGATCGAATCAAGCTCACCCTGACAGATCACCATGCCGCCGGAATGCTGGCCAAGATTACGCGGCAGATCTTGCACAGCGACACAGAGCTCGAAATACTTTCGCAGCCGCGGATGACTCAGATCAAGGCCGGCATCGCGAAAACGGTGATCAAAAGTGTCGTTTTCGTCGCGATACTCCCACGTGGAAACTGCCGCCGAAACTTTGTCGAGCGTTTCAGAATCGAATCCCAGCGCCTTTCCCATTTCGCGTCCGGCCATGCGGCTGCGATAGGTGATCACATTGGCAGTCATGGCCGCGCCCCGCTCGCCGTAGCGCTTATATAAATATTGAATAACGCGCTCACGCTGGTCGCCGCTGGGAAGGTCAAGGTCGATATCCGGCCACTCGCCGCGATCTTCTGAGAGAAAACGTTCGAATAGAAGTTCCATGCTGATGGGGTTAACCGCCGTAATCCCGAGGGAATAGCAAACCGCGCTATTGGCCGCCGATCCGCGTCCCTGTACCAGGATGTTCTGTTCGCGGCAAAAGCGCACCAGGTCCCACACGATTAGGAAATATCCTTCCAGCTTGAGGTGTTCGATTAATTTCAGCTCCCGCTTGATTTGAAGATGCGCTTTTTCTTTAAGTTCCTCAGCGGCGCGGCCGTAACGATTTTGAAATCCTTCGCGCGTGCGCTCACGTAGAAACGACATCATGCTTCCCCCATTGGGCACGGGATACTTGGGAAATGCATAGCCGAGATCTTTCAGCGTGAATTCGAGTCGGGAAGAAAGCTCGACCGTATTGGCAATCGCTTCCGGAAGATCGGCAAACAACTGCTGCATCTCCTCCGGCGGCTTCAAATAGCGTTCCGAGTTTCTGGTTAAGAGGCGCCCGGCATCGGCCAGCCGGCAATGATTGCGCAGCGCGGTGAAGACATCGCAGATTTTCCGCTCGCTGTCGGTGGCATAGCAGATACCATTTGTGGCCAATAAAGGAAGATGGAGCGAGCGGGCGATTTCAACCGCCGCCCGGTTGCGCGCCTCCTGCTCGCGGTGAAAATGGCGCTGCAATTCCACATAAACATTTTCTCGGCCAAAGATTTCTACCAGCCGCATAATCTGCTCCAGCGCTCGTTCCCCGTCTTCAGCAAGCGCCCGCGCGAGTGGTCCATCATCCCCTCCGGTAAGGCAGATCAATCCCTCGCGATGCTCCTGCAGTTCATTCTCAAAAACCGCGCCTTCCCCCTTTTGCGCGCGCATCTTCATTTTTGTGATCAAGCGGCAAAGATTCTGATAACCGGTGCGAGTAGAAACTAAGAGAGGAAGGCGGAAGCCGCCGTTGAGATTCAGAGATTTATTTTTCTCTGTGCCGGAGCTTGCCCTAAGCGCAGCCGAAGGGGGCCTCCGTGGTGAAAACTCGCATGTCACCTCCGCTCCAACATGTGCCTTGATCCCAGCCTTCTTTGCCGCCATGTGAAAACGCGGAGCGCCGTAAACTCCATCGCGATCAAGCAACGCCATTGACGGCATGCCAAAGCCGGCGCAGGTCTCAACCAAACGTTCCGGCAGGGAAGCGCCTTCGAGAAAACTGAAAGCGGAACGGGAATGAAGTTCTACATACATCAGTAAAATCAGTCGTACTCGCCTTCCACGAACCATCTGCCGCTTAAGCGGTCGCGCACCAGGCGATAAAGCGCAATGGCAGTTTCTTCCTGCACCGCGATGTCCCATTCATCGCGTGCCCAGCCACCCTGCTCCCACCAATCGCCGGAAGAGCGCCATGGTCCGGCAGTCCATAAAATGTCAGCCGATATTCTTTTTTGCTTTGGATAAGTAATGAATGCCGGTGCGTCTTCGCGCAGCGTCACCGAAACACGCCACGCCGGACGAAAGATGCGCAGCGCGGTGACCAGTTCGTTTTTCTTGTCGGATTTGTTTGGACCGCGCTCTTTCCTTTCTTCCATAGCCGCAAACCGCTGCATGCAAAACCCCTCCGGACGATGCGTATCCAGCAATTGCAGCGACCCCACTTTCTCATCACCGACAATTCCGGCAATTTTGGCCAGAGTGAGTTCGAGCTTCTGTGGTTCAGGCGCAGGGAGAAGAAAAAGATGATTTTGCTCCGGCCGCGGAGGCGTGGGCTCCGCCGCCAGAAAAAGTTTGCTGATGGGAGCCCCTGGAGGATGGGCATTCAGGTCAAGCTGCAAGAGTTTGAGAAAAGTTCTGGGGTCAAGCAGAGGGACCGGAAGGCGCAAGATGCGGCAGAACCTTCTCCGATGAGCGGTGGCGATCGCATCATCATCCTGCCATCCATTTTCCAGTTCCAGCTCCAGCCGCAATTCCTGCGTGGCCAATGCCCGTGCCGCCAGCCGCGAGCAAACTTGCTCCAGCATCCGGTTGAGCAAAAATGCCAGTGGTTCCAGCAATACAATCGGATAATCCAGTTCAATAGCTTCTTCGAAAACCAGCGGTGGCTCGACGGGAGCCAAAACACGGTGAATTTCCCCGCGCGCGAGCCGTTGCAGGTAAAGGCCGGTTTGCCCTAAGCGCTCGCTGAGAGCAATATCGGGCAGCGCGGCCAGTCCACGCAGAGTGCGAACGCCCCAGCATTGCAAAGTTTCGAAGATCCGAATATTTTGTTCTTCCAATGGATCGAGCATCCTCAGCATGACTTCGACACCAAGATTTCCCAGTTGCTCCGCTTCCTTCCCATCAGGAATTACACTCACGCCGGGGAAACCGTGCGCGGCAAGCGTGGCCGTATCAGCATTGGAAGCCACGGCAACGTTCGCTTTCAGTCCAAATTCTTCCGTGCGATGAGAGATTGCCTGCGTGATTGCAGGCAGCGGCCCAAAAAGTGTTTGTACCCCGCCAAGGTCAATCAGAATGGTGTCGCACGCCACATCCTCGACTTTTGGAGAAAACGATTGCGCGCCATCCAGCAGCGCGGCATGGGCCACGGATTCCTGCGGCAAGGAGCGGTCGCGGAAAATAATTTCCGGACAGGTCTCGACTTGCAGCTTGGTCATGCCGATGCTGATTCCGGCGCGCTGCGCTTTTTCATTGACGGCAAAAACTTTTTGCAATGGAGCCTTGCCTTCAAGCACGGCTACAGCCTGAGAACGCAGCTCAGGCTCGGCGCGCAGAATCGCTTGCACCGGAAAATTGGGAACGAAAATGCAGGCAAAAGGCATGGCCCAAGGTCTGATTCATTTGAAAAGTGGATTTGTTCATCCCGCGCGTATTGCTTTAGCGGCGAAAGAAGCCACGATGGCTCGTGCAGGTTTGCGCTCCCCACGCGAACGTAGCAACTCGCTTTTTATCTGCAGACGATCCAGAAGCCGGGCGTGGGAAGGTTTTGTGGAAGGGCAGGTGTTCTCACCTGCCCAAATAGAAAACCGGGAGGAATCCGGCGGCTTGTTGCCTTCCACTTTCATCAGCAGCGAGGCGCAGGTCTGCGCTAGCGGCTCCTGCGCCACAACAAACAACACTGTGGGAGTTCGTTCCACGGCCCGTTCAAAACGGAACCACGAAGCCAATGGAATGCGGCGGGCTTCTTTAAGAGGAACATCGCCAAGATCAATCGCCACCACGCCAAATCCGCCGCTTTGCAGCAGCAGATCAGTCGCGCGCAACGCCTGCTCAACTGGCCCTTCTTTGCTTTTGGCTTCGCTGTCTTTTCTGTGTCTGTGTGGTGAATTTGCAGTCCCACACCGCACCCACAGCAATCGCTTGAAATCCATACCCGCAGCGGCGGCCGATAAAGGATCAAGCGCATCGCTTACATCCACCAGCGCGCATGCTTCGTTGCGCCGGGTCGCTGCTGCCAGCGTTGCCAGCAATATGCTGGTTCGTCCGGAAGAAGCCGGCCCGCAGATCTCAGTCATGCATCCCCGGGGAAGGCCGCCGGAAAGTTCGTCCATCTCCGGAATGCCGCTCGAAACAATTTCCGGTGCGGGACGGACTTCAAGGCGGGAGGCGGGGGAAATTCCAGCTAATTTTGGGATTGCTGACAGGGGCTCAAAACCAACCGGTGTTTTTTTCGGAGGCAAAACAAAACCGGTTGTTTCCGGCGAAACCGGAACTGGAGTGAACTGCGCGCAAATGGCTGGAGACGGCATGGAATTTCAAAAGCGAAAATCAAGAGACTTAAAATATTCGTTTTTTATTCGCCTTAAATATTTTCCCTGCGGCCGGCGTTTTTGTCAAGCCGTTCCTGCGAGAGCTTCAAAAGAACCCAAATTTTTCCCTTGCACTAATCGGCTGGGTATGTTTCAATCTAACTAACTGGTTAATTAAAAATGAAGTCCACTGTCAAGCCGCGCATGGGCTCCCGCGGTCAGCCCGAACAAAGCCGTGCCGCCATTCTCAAAGCGGCGGTGCGCGAATTTGCCCGTGCCGGAGTGGCCGGCGCTCGTACCGACTCCATCGCTCGTGCCGCCCACGTCAACAAAGCCCTGCTCTACTACTATTTCAAAGACAAGGAAGCGCTTTACGCGGCCGTGCTTGATCAGGTGTTCGGTGGACTGACCCATTGTGTTCAGCAAGCCCTCGCCTGCGAACTTTCCCCCCAGCGTAAGATCCTGGCCTACGCGGGTGCTCATTTCGATTACATCGCCAGCCATCCTCTTTATCCCTCGATTGTGCAAGGGGAGATGATGGGCGCGGGACGGGGCAGCGCCACCCAGATCGAACGTATCGTAGATCAGTATTTCCGGCCGCTGTTCCGCAAGTTGGTGGAAGTGCTGCAGGCGGGCCAGACAAGTGGCGAGTTTCGCCAGGTTGATCCCGTACAGTTTGTTCCCTCCATGATCGCGGTCATCGTTTTTTACTTCAGCAACGCGCCGGTCATGCGCCTGATGACCGGTCAAGATCCTTTTTCCCACGATCTCGTCGCAAGACGCCGTGCGGCAGTGCTGGACCTGATCTCGTCGGCGTTGTTTTGCGAGTCGGAGCAAAGCATCAAAGGAGCACGCTTATGAGTGCCCGCAATAAATTCCTGATTGTCCTCGGCATCATCCTGGCGATTTCTGTCGGCTACTATTACTTCTCTACGCCCGGTTCTAAAGATCTGGTGTTGATCGGCACCGTGGACTCAAACCAGGTCATCGTCAGCCCCCAGATCGAAGGGCGCCTCTCCAAACTGCTCGTGGATGAAGGCACGCAGGTAAAGCAGGGCGACCTGATCGCCGTGCTCGATCCCTCAGAACTTGAGGCCGAAGCCCGGGCTGCCGCCGCGACCATTGACAGCCTCAAATCCAAAGTCTCTGAAACCCGGTTCACCCTGGAAGTGACCGAGGGCTCGACCAAAAGCAATGTTTCGAATGCCGAAGCCAAGCTCGCCTCCACTCGGGCTCAACTGCTGCAAGCCGAAGCGACGTTGCAGCGCACTGAAAGCGACAGCCGCCGGACCATCTCGCTGGCAAAAGACGGCGTTGCCTCCGATCAGGACCGTGTACAGGCCGAAAGCAATCTAGCGGCCCAGCAGGCGCTGGTACAGTCTCTGAAAGATCAGGTAAACGCAGCGCAGGCCGATCTCAGTACCGCCATTGCGAATACCCATCAGGCCCATGCCGCCCAGAGCACCGTGGAATCAACTCAGGGCCAGTTAATCAACGCCGAAGAAATGCTGAAGCAGGCTGAAGTGCGGCTGGGCTACACCAAAATCTATGCCCCTGTCACCGGCACCGTTTCCGTCCGCGCTGCCCGTGAAGGCGAAGTGCTCAACGCGGGTCAGCCCATCGTCACCATTGTGGATTTGAGCGATACCTGGGTGCGCGCGGCCATCCCGGAAACCTACTCCGATCACATCGGTCTGGGAGATACCCTCCGCATTCGTCTCCCCGGTGGAACGCTTACTTCCGGAAGGGTCTTCTTCAAATCGGCGGAAGCGGATTTCGCCACGCAGCGGGACGTTGGCCGTCGCAAGCGGGACATCAAGACGATCGTACTCAAGGTCCGTTTGGATAATCCGAAAGGAGCCTACGTTCCGGGCATGACTGCGGAAGTGCTTGTGACACCGCAGCAGCTCAATGGAACCTCGGCCGCGCAAAACGTATCGGCGGAGCGGTGAGGTAATGATGGACACAAGAAATCCCGGTGTCACGGCCGGCGCTCCGCAAGGTCTGCCCGGCTCGCCGTCGCAAACCCTGCCCAATGCCATCGACGTCGAGCACATCGTGAAGAAGTTTGGCGATTTCACCGCGGTGGACGATGTTTCCTTCAGCGTGAAGGACGAAGAAATCTTCGGTCTGCTCGGGCCGAATGGGGCGGGCAAGTCCACTCTGATCCGTATGATGACCACGCTCATCCCGATCACTGCCGGGGCGGCTAGCATCGCCGGCCACGATGTGCGGCGTGACCCGGACTCTGTGCGCCGGGCCATCGGCGTCATCCCGCAGGCATTAACCAGCGACCTTGATCTTACCGTCGAAGAGAACCTCAGCATCTACGCCAAACTGTATGACGTGCCGACCAGGAAGCGCAAAGAATCGATCGACGAGTTACTCGAGCTGGTAGATCTTACGAAGTGGCGCGAAGCGCAGACTAAGACCCTCTCCGGAGGCATGCGGCGTCGCCTGGAGATCGCGCGCGGACTGGTTCACAGTCCACGCATCTTCTTTCTCGACGAGCCAACCACTGGCCTGGATCCGGTTTCCCGGGTTGCGGTCTGGGAAATGCTGACTAACATCAAAGCCCACCGCCAGCTCACCATCCTCATCACCACTCACTACATGGATGAGGCCGACCGATTGTGTGATCGAATTGCCATTGTGGACCACGGGAAACTGGTCGCGCTCGACACACCACCGGCATTGAAAGCGAGTGTCCCGGGATCGAACGTCATCGAGGCGCAATTCGAGCACGCACCGGCCGGTTGGGAAGAGAGTTTAAAGAAAATGAGCGGCGTGACTTCGGTACAGCACGAAGGAGCAGGGATGTTTCGCATTCTCACCGGCGACGGCTCGAAAACCACCACCGAACTCGTCGAGGCTGCCGTACGTGCCGGGGCCACGGTGAAGTCGCTCTCCGTCCAGAACACGACTTTAGACGACGTTTTTGTTCACTACACGGGGCGGCAACTGCGCGATGAATTGGTAAAGGCTTATGCCTTCGTCATGCCGCAAAGGCAAGGATTGCAGCCATGAACCGCATCTTTGCCATCATCGAACGCGAAATGCGCAAGTTCTTTCGCTCTCCGGCGCTGATGATGGCGTCCATGATCTTCCCGCTGGTGCAACTCATCGTTCTGGGAAATGCTTTCGGCGGCAAGATCAAAGACGCAAGACTGGGGCTGGTGGATCAGGATGGCGGCACGCAGGCGCTCAAGATTCGCGAAGCCTTCGACTCCGTGCGCTCCAACATGCGCACCTTCGAACCGGTGTATTACGACAGCGACAAGAAGGCCATGGCCGACGTGCGCAATGGCAAAATCCAGGGCGCGGTGATCATCCCGCCGCAGTATTCGCGCCGGGTTTACGAACAGGAACAGCCCCGCATCGCGCTTGTTGTGGACAACACCGATAACTTCATGAGTTCGACCCTGGAAGACGAGCTTACGCAGATCACAAACTCTCTGAACCAGCCCACCATTGAACCGCGCATGTTGCAGCAGACGGTCCTGCAGATCGTGGAGCTTTATCCCTATATCGAATACATGAAATATCTGCTGCCCGGTTCCATCAGCCTGGCCATGTTTGTGTCGGTGATGATCGGCGGCGGCATGTTGTACATTGACGACAAGGCCCGCGGGGTCGTCGAAGGCTACCTGGTCACGCCCATCAGCAAGACCGAACTCGTGATGGGGTTGAACGGAGCAGGGGCCATCAAGGCCGTGCTGACCGGTGTGGTCATCACTATGATTGGATCGCTGCTCGCCGGAGTCAGCAGCATCTTGAATCCGGCCACCGCTTTCGGCTTGCTGATCATGATCGCGCTCACCTCAGCCGCCTTCAACACCATGATGTTCCTGTTGATGGTGCGGGTGGATGATCCGCTTGTACCGCGCGCCATTTTCGGAATTCTTAACACTCTGCTTTTCTTCCCCAGCGGGTCCATTTATCCCATTCAAGCCTTTCCCTGGTGGTTGCGCGCGGTGGCCAAGGTCGATCCGTTCACCTATGCTGTGCACGGGTTCAAATCTCTTCTCTTGCGCCAAACCACCCTGGCGCCAGTCTGGCCGGACATGCTTTATCTCACAATTTTCGCGGTCGTAACTCTGGGAATTGCTGTGCCGCTATTCAAGCGAACCTTGTAGGCAATGACTCAGACTTGCCCTACGTTAGATCCTCACTTTCGGCGGATCAAGACAATCCATTATGCTTAGAAAAGCATGACGCTATTGGATGCCAAGCAATATGACACCGCGCGCGCGCGACGCCGGAACATCTGGATTATTCTCATCGTTATTTTCGCGATCGCTGGGGCCTGGATCCTCTACCACATGCGCGACTATCCCCAGCGTCGAATAGCTGCTGAATTCTTCGCTGCACTCCAGAAACAGGACTACCAGGCCGCCTACGGAATCTGGTTCGATGATTCCGCGTGGAAGCAGAATCCCTCAAAATATTCCAATTACCAGTTCAATGACTTCTATCGCGACTGGGGCCCCGGCGGCGAGTGGGGATTGATCAAGACTTACTCCGTGGATTGCTCGTTGTCACCGGGCAGCGGCAGCGGAGTCATCGTGCAGGTAACTGTTAACGGCCGCGCCGAGCATGCCTATGTGTGGGTTGAGAAATCAAGCAAGACTCTGTCTTTCTCACCCAATGACATTGAATGCGGCAACTGGTGGGGATGGATGACTGAGTAGCAGGGAAGTGAGCAGCTCTTTTGCTTTCCTCCCTCATCAGACCGCGTCAGCAGCAAGGTGGTGGAGGGTCTTTTGCAGGGAAGCCTCGTCTTCGACATTCACGCATTTTTTCGACCTATCAATCTGCCGCATTAGCCCGCACAGAACTTTCCCAGGCCCGATTTCCACGAACGTCTGAACCCCTTGCGCGATCAGCAGCTTCATGCACGGTTCCCATTTTACTGCGCCCGTTACCTGGCGGATCAATGCATCGCGGCTGGATTCGGCGTCCTGAACCAGCGCGGCGTCCACGTTGCACGCCACCGGAACAGAGGGGCTTCCAAAGGCTAATGACTTCAGGTCCGCCGCCAGTTGGTCCTGCGCCGGCTTCATAAGCGAACAATGAAATGGCGCGCTGACCGCAAGCGCGATTGCTCGTTTGGCTCCGCGTTCGTCGGCCAGTTTTGTGGCGCGCTCGACCGCTGCTTTATTTCCGGATATCACGATCTGTTCGGGGGAATTGATATTCGCCGGTTCGCAAACTTCGCCTTGAGCGGCGTCGCGGCAGAGGGTCGAGACTTTATCTAGGTCCAATCCCAGAACTGCCGCCATCGAGCCCACGCCTACCGAGACCGCTCCCTGCATGTACTTGCCGCGTTTGCTGACGGTGCGCACCGCATCGGCGAAGCTGAAAGTGCCGGCCGCCACGTGTGCCGAATACTCTCCCAGGCTGTGACCGGCAACGAAATTCGGTTGAACGCCTTTTTCGTTGAGCACGCGCCACGCCGCCACTGATCCGGTAAGGATGGCCGGCTGAGTAATCTCGGTCAGCTGGAGCTGATCTTCCCGGCCTTCGAAGCAAAGTTGTGACACCTTGTATTCAAGCGCGTCATCGGCCTCTTCGAAGGTTTGGCGCGCAATCGCATAGTTCTCTGCCAGTTCTTTGCCCATGCCTGCGGCCTGCGAACCCTGGCCGGGGAAAAGGAATGCGATCTTGGGTAAGATCATGATGTTGATGAACTGCCCATGTGGGGCGGACACTTCTATCCGCCAGGCGGCTCAACCCGCTACGTGCTTGCCGTCACCCCGCGCAGGGCTGCCAACTCCTTTTCGATGGTCTCGTTGATGCCGCGCTCGGCGAATTCCGCTGCTACCCGAATCGCATTCTTGATCGCATTTGCATTCGATGAGCCGTGCGTGATGAAGCAAACTCCCTTCACACCCAGCAGCGGCGCGCCGCCGTATTCCGTGTGATCCAGACGCTTCTTAAAATCGGCAAAAGCGCTGCGCGAAAGCAGAAACCCGAACTGCCTGGTAATCGTTGCCCGCAGCGTTTCCTTTAAGGTCGCGCGCACCAGGTTGGCAACTCCTTCGGAAACTTTCAGCGCCACATTTCCGACAAATCCGTCGGCAACAATCACGTCCACTTCGCCGTTGTACAAATCGCGGCCTTCGACGTTGCCAACAAAATTCAGCGGAAGCTGCTTCAAAAGCTGAAAAGCCTCCCGCGTCAACTCATTGCCCTTTGTCTCTTCCTCGCCAATCGAAAGCAATCCGACGCGAGGCCGCGACGTTCCAAACATAGTGCGAAAATAAATTTCGCCCATCACCGCGAACTGTTCGAGATTATGCGGTTTGGAATCTACATTTGCGCCTACATCAAGCAGGCTCGCCGCCGTCCTGATGGCGGTGGGAAAAACCGCAGCCAGCGCCGGGCGGTCCACACCAGGAATTGCGCCCAAAACCATTTTTGCCGTTGCCATCGCCGCGCCTGTGTTTCCCGCGGTGACAAATCCCGCTGCCGAACCATCACGGACCATGCGAAGCCCCACCCGCATCGAGGAATCGCGCTTCGCCCGCATGGCCTGCACCGCTTTGTCATCCATGGTGATGACTTCACTGGCGTGGCGAATGTCAATGGGCAGCCCTCGCGCCCACACGTGACGGTCAAGCTCCCGCCGCAGCACAGGTTCCTGGCCCACCAGGACCACACGAATCTGGTGGTGCCGTGCCGCCTGAATTGCCCCTTCAATCTCAGGCTTGGGGGCGCGGTCGGAACCCATCGCGTCCAGAGCGATGACGCTTGGCATGGAGTTGAGACGGCTAGCTGGCTTCCTTCACTTCCAGGACTTCGCGCCCTTTGTAATAGCCGCATTTCGGGCAGGCGCGGTGTGGCATCTTGCGCTCGTGACAATTTGGACACTCGGAAAGTGAGCGCGCCTTCAGCGAGTCATGCGCCCGGCGGTTGCCGGTGCGGGCTTTCGAGTGCCGCCGTTTTGGATTAGGCATGAAAACTCCTCTTGAAAATAATTTGTCATCCCGTCCAGCCGCCTTTGCGCGGCGGTGGATCTGGGGGAGCCACGCAAAGGCGCATTCTTTCCGACCTATATATGTGCTCGCATCGGCGCTCAGCGCTCCAGCTTGCTGCGAATTTCCTTCAACGCCGACCACCGCGGATCCTCGGCCGGCTGTGAACACGAACACTGCTCCGCGTTCAAGTTCTTGCCGCATTGCGGGCACAATCCGCGGCAATTTTCGCGGCAGACGCTCTTTACCGGGACTGCCAGCAAAACCTGCTCCCGCAGCGCATCTTCCAACAGCAAGCCTTCGCCCTGGTAATATCCGATTTCCGCCTCGGTCGCCGTCACCGAAAGCTCAGGTTTCCCGGCATCGGCGCCCAACGGGCGATATAAAAGATCGAAACTTCGTTCGACCTCAACCGCAACCGGCTCCAAGCAACGCGCGCAGGCTGCCTCCACCTTCGTCTCTAGCTCACCCGCAAGCCGGATATCCTTTATTTTGTTGTGCTTCCCGTGGTGCTCTTGCACCAGTTGCGCCCGCCCGGAAGTTCTCAGCAGTGAACTTTGTCTTAGGTCTGTCCCTAGATCAATGGTTCCGGCGGGAAGCTCCTCGGCAAAATCAACCGGGTGAAGCTCCAATTCATGGATTTCGATGAACATCCGGAACCCCCCGCGCCCACCTGACTTCGCACGACGCGGAAGCACGCACAGAAGCGTAAGTTCTCCAGGCAGCGAAACTTAAGAATAAAGGCGCAGCCTGGGGGTGTCAAGAAACGTCACCATTACCCGGACAGCTTCGCCCTTGCACGATCTTCTTTCCTATTCTTCTACGGTATCAGCAGCAGCTTCCCGGTCGTCTTGCGCCCTTCCAGGTCCCGGTGTGCGCGCTGCACCTCGGCGAGAGAATAGGTGTGTTCATTGCGCAGGTTGAGCTTGCCCTTAGCGATCATCGCGAAGACTGCCTCGGCCCGAGCCACGAGTTCCTCGCGCCTGGCCGTATAGTGTCCCAGCGTTGGCCGGGTCACAAACAGCGATCCCTTCACTGAAAGCTGAATCAGGTCAAAGGGTGGCACCGCTCCGCTTGAGCCTCCGAATAGCACCATGTATCCGCGTGGCCGCAGGACGTTCAGTCCCTTCTCAAACGTGTCTCTGCCCACACCGTCATAAACGACATCCACGCCCTTGCCGCCGGTCAGGCGCTTGGTTTCGCCCTCGAAGTCCTGCCTCGTATAAAGGATGATCTCGTCCGCTCCCGCCTCGCGCGCCAGCTTCGCTTTCTCCTCGGTGGAAACCGTGCCGATCACGCGGACACCGATGTTATGGGCCATCTGCACCAGCAACAGCCCAACTCCTCCTGCTGCGGCGTGAACCAGAGCAGTCTCACCGCTCTTCAAAGGGTAGGTATCATGCGACAAGTAATGTGCGGTCATGCCTTGCAGCATTACGGCTGCGGCGTCCCGTTCGCCGACGCCATGGGGAATCGGTACCAGGCGCTCGGCGGGAACGGCGGCATACTCGGCGTAAGCCCCGAGAACGCTTGTCCACGCCACCCGGTCACCGACCGTGACCGAATTCACATCGTGGCCAACCGCTGTCACGGTGCCCGCCCCCTCCTGCCCAAGCACAAAAGGCAGAGCGACTCTGTAGCGCCCTTCCCGCTGGTAGACGTCTATGAAATTGACGCCCGCCGCGGCGATCTTCACCACCGCTTCGTCCGGTTTGGGTTGCGGGACCGCCAACTCCACAAGTTGTAGTACTTCTGGTCCGCCAGTTTTCTGAATCTGAATGGCTTTCATATGGAATTGCCTTACAAGATTGACTGAGCGTAATATTGCGGCCTGTCTCCAAAGTAACTCTTACCAACGCAAATAGCGAATTGACCCATCCAAACTCTGGATAGTAGCATTTAGTTGAACGCGTAAGTTGAGCTCCAGGGTAGGTTGCGCTAAGTAATAGAGCAACATGAGAATTGCAAAACTCTATCCTCTGATCGCGCTGGCTCTGGCCGTCATCTCGAGCAGCACTGCTTGCTCGACCGCGCAACGCGGCGCGGCATTGCTCCCCCCAGCACAGGCGAATGCCCCGAGCCTCACCGCAAGCACTGCCCCTGTGGTGCCCGTAGCTACGCAACAAACGCCGGTTGAGCAAGCGAAACCTCAACCCCAGCCTGATCCCGTTCCGGAACTGATCGCGCAAGCCGAAAAGGAATTCCAGGCCGGGCAGGACAGCTACACGGCGGGCGATAAAGACTCCGCCCAAAAGCATTTCGACCACGCTCTGGTCCTGCTTCAAAATGGGCCAATTGCCTTTAGCTCCGACCTGCGCCTGCAGGAAGAATTCGACCATATCCTGGACGGCGAAAACAGCCTCGAAGCCCAAGCTTCCCAGGAAGCGGACAATTCCGCTGATCAAAAGTCTGAGCCGGCGCCGATTGATGAGGCCAACGACATCAATGTTCCGGCCGACCCCAGCATCAAGGCGAAGGCGGAGGCTGAAGTAAAAGCCACCCATTCCGACCTGCCTCTGATGATGACCGACCAGGTCGCCAGCTTCATCACTTATTTCTCCAAGCCGCGTGGGCGCGGAGTTCTCGAACGTGCCCTGACCCGCGGCGGCCGCTATCACGACATGATTGAGACGATTCTCAGTCAGGAAGGCGTTCCTGAGGATTTGATTTACCTCGCGCAGGCGGAATCCGGGTTTCATCCCCTGGCTCTTTCGCATGCCGGAGCGCGCGGCATGTGGCAGTTCATGGGCAGCCGCGCCCGCGCCTACGATCTGCATCGCGACCGCTGGGTGGACGAACGCCAGGACCCCGAGAAATCCACCCGCGCCGCCGCCCGCCATCTGAAAGACCTTTACAACGAGTTTGGCGACTGGTATCTGGCCATGGCCGCGTACAACTCCGGCCCCGGTACTGTGCAGAGCGCGGTCAAGCGTACCGGTTATGCGGATTTCTGGGAGCTCTACAAACGCAACGTCCTGCCGCGGGAAACTCGCAATTATGTTCCCATCATTCTGGCCGTGACAATCATGGCCAAGAACCCCGCGCAGTATGGGCTGGATTCGGTCCTGCCTGATCGGCCCGTGCCCTACGATTCGGTCAAGATTGATTACCCTGTGAATCTGCGTCTCGTTGCCGATTGCGTGGGGGGGGCGACCGACGTTCTCCAGGATCTCAATCCCAGTCTGCTGCGTTTGACCACGCCTCCGGATCGTTCGTTCGAACTTCACCTCCCGGCTGGCACCGCGGATCGGTACCTGAGCACGATCGCCTCTGTCCCAGTGGATACGCGAACTTCATGGCGTTACCATCAGGTCGCTCCCGGTGACACGCTCGCTTCAATTGCCCGATCCTACCGGGTCAGCCGTCAGGCAATCGCTCAAGCCAATCATCTGGCGGCGAACCAGACTCTTCCGGCCGCCTCCGCCCTTGTTATTCCGGCGACACCCGAGAAGCGCAGTGCTTCAGAGGGAGGTAGCTATGCCCGGCGCGCGACTCCTTACCGCATCCATAAGGGCGACACCGTTGTTACCGTGGCCGAAAACTTTGCCGTTCCACCCGCGATGGTGCGCCGCTGGAACGCGCTCAAAAGCAATAGTCTCGCCGGACGCCGGGTCATCTATGTTCACTTGCCGGTATCGGTTGAGGCCGAGTCCCCTCGCCACGTAGTTGCTTCCAAGTCAAAAGCCACCAAGACATTACAAGTCGCGAACACAACCGCCGTCCACCACAAGGTGCAGCAGGGTGAAACCCTGTCTTCAATCGCCCGCTACTATAAAACCACGATCGCCGCCATCAAGCACGACAATGGCAACCTCGCCGTCCTCCGGCCGGGCATGATTCTGCTGGTCCGCGAACCGTAGCCAATTCGGCACATTTTCCGGTATCACCGACCGCCGAAAAAGTCACATGAGGAGTGATTCAGCAAACTTCTCTTTTTCGCGGGAAGGTGTAATATGCAGTGCATGTGGTTGCGGAATCAGTCCTTGTGATTTTGCATCTAACGGCTGTGCTATAATCGCGCCCCGTTCGGTTTGCGAGGTTTTGCAGTTTGTCTTTATTAAATTCTTGCGCAGCATCCGGCGCCGAACGCGTTCGGAAACTCAGGAGGAAAGATGAACCTTGACGAGACCCTCTACTTACGCGACGACGAAATGGACGACCTCGGCGACAGCGGCGTCTATGGCGACTCGCTGGAAGAAGACTACGAAGAAGAAGACGAAGAAGAGGAAGCTGAAATGCCCGGCATGGGAGAGCCCGAGCCGGAGATGATGCGCGACGAACCCGAGCCCGCTGCTCCGGCTATGCCCGCCGGCGGCGGTGGCGAACGCCCCAAGCCGGCGGCCAGAAAGCCGGCGAAAAAAGCCAAGAAAAAAGCCATCCCGAAAAAGAAAGCCAAGAAGGCGGCAAAACGGAAAGCAGCAAAGAAGCCCGCGCCCAAAAAGAAAGCCAAAAAGAAAGCCAAGAAATCCGCGAAGAAGAAATCGCGCCGCCGCTAAACTATTGCCCCACCTGTCATGATTCATAGACGGGTGGGGCTTGACCTCTTCTGCCATCCTTGCCGCCTTCGCCTCTCCCTGTGTTACCTTGTTTTCCGGTGGAACATCCCTGTTACAAGTGTGGCGCCAGCGTTGAAGACGGAACTCCATTTTGCCGGCATTGTAATGCCCCGCAGATTCGCGTCAGCGGGCCCTCCGTGGTCGAGCCCCTGGAAACGCTGCCCGACCTTGCTCCCGGGCACCCGGCAGCTTACGGATCGCCGGTAACGGACATCGAATGGTCGCAGGCCCTGCCTGCAGCTGGCATGGCCGGATTATTGTCTGCTCTCCTCATGCTGGTGCCCCTGGCAGGCTTCGGACTCGGCATGGTAGCGGCGGGAGTCCTCGCTGTTCTTCTTTATCGCCGCCGGGTTCCCGAATCCAATCTCACGCCCGGCGCTGGGGCCAAGCTGGGCGCCGTGAGCGGCGCGCTGGGCTTTGCCATGTTTGCCCTCTTTACCGCGGTGGAGATTCTCGTGTTCCATTCCGGAAGCGAAATCAATGCCGCCATGTTGCAGGCGGTGAATCAAGCCGCGGCCCGCAGTTCCGATCCACAAGCGCAGCAGGCCCTGGAATACTTAAAGTCTCCTCAAGGGCTGGCCCTGGTCGTAGCAATGGGGCTGGTTGTCATGTTTCTGGCTTTTCTGATTTTCTCAAGCATCGGCGGGGCCATTGGCGCGGCCTTGCTGCGTGGCAAAAATCGAACCCACTAGAACTGCCGTTTCGGCATCCAAACCTCGTTCATCCTGACGTCGCTCAAGGAGGGGTGCTGCATGGAAACCGTTGTCGGAATCTTCCAATCGTCGGTCGCCGCGGAAAAGGCAGTTGCGGACTTGCTGGAAAATGTATTGCCCGCCCATTCGATCACCTATCTGCGTGGGCCCAAGCCGGAAGAAATCTCAGAAGAAGTCTCAGCTCTTCCCACCACAGACGCCGAAAGCGACGGCATGGGCAAAGGCTTGGGCGCGTTGGTCGGCGGAGCCGCCGGAATGGGCGCTGGCCTGGCGTTGGGCAGCGCGATCACCAGTTTCATGGTCCCCGGGATAGGCCCAATTTTTGCCGCTGGATTGGGCGCAGCCGCGGTGTTGGGATTGGGCGGAGCGGCAGCAGGCGCGAAATTGGGCGATGCCTCCGAAAAAAAACTGGACCAGGGGATCGCGCGCGACGATGTTGCCTTCTATCGCGATCTCTTGAAGGCTGGCCGCTTTCTTGTGGTCTGCGCGTGTGATTCCAATACACAAGCCGTAGGAGCTGTTTCGGTTCTGGAAAATAATGGCGCGGAAGATATGGAGGCAGCCCGCCAGCGCTGGAAATCGGCCGCATAAGCTGCCTCCCAAGGAACGCTAGAACACCACATTCACGACGATTTGAACTCCCGGGTGGACAGGATCAATCACGTAGTACACGCCGTCGATGAAATCAATGTAAACGGCATCTTCGTAGCTCCAGCCGACGGGCCAAGGCTGGGCGATCACAAACCAGTAGCCGCCGTACTGGAAGCGCGGCTGGCCTTCGACAACCGTGGGATGACCGATGCGGAAGGTATGCTCCCGCCCAAGGTGTTCGTGGAAGTCCCTGTCGGGAATGTGTCGGCCCTCAGTACCGCCCTCTGCGCGTTTCATGTTCTGATGATCGGCTTCAGGAGGCCGCTTGTTGTCCTCCTGCTTCATCTGATCCTTGTCCCGCTTATCTCGTCGTTGTCCTGGTTTTTGTCTTCGTTTTTCTCCTCCTTTTCCTGCTGCTTCATGGCCTTATCGTTATCCGGCTTAGCTGGCTTGGCTTCGTCTGGTTTTTGTTCTTCCTGTGCCTGGGGCTTGGCATCTTCGGGATGGTCTTGCTGCGCCTGGACGAAGATGCCCATTCCAAGAAGAAGCAATCCGATCATCCATACTGCCCTGAGTTTGTTCACGGTTTCAGCTCTCCTGAGGAGCGCAGATTTTGTCCGCGCTCGAATTTGCAAACGCCGCTATCTTGGCTCCATTTGGATGAAAAGTCAGGAGATAGTGGATATCGGGATTCCGACGTAGGCTGCTGATGGGGTTCGCTTATGTTCGTGCATGCTGGCTGAATGCAATCTAGCCGGGATCGGGTAGATCAGAATTGGTTGTCCTGATCGCTGAGCTACAGCAGCCGTGCGGGACGTCTAGTTGGTAGTTATGTGCTTCTCCAACTCGTCGAGCGCCGCGAGCACTTCCTGGCTGTGGTGATCGGGATCTACGTTGGTATAGGCGCGCTCAATCTTGCCCTGCGGGTTAATCAGAAAAGTGTGCCGCGCCGCAACCTTCCTGACGCCGAAGTTGATCGCCGAACCATACATTTTGGAGACGTTGCCATCGGTGTCGGCGAGCAATTTGAAGTTCAAGCCTTCCTTGGCGCAAAAGCGTTTATGAGAGTCGGCGCTGTCCGCGCTGACGCCGAGGACCACCGCATTGCGCTTGGCATACTCACTCTGGTCCCGCTGAAAGTTGTGAGCCTCGATGGTGCAGCCGCTGGTGAAATCCTTGGGATAGAAGTACAGCACCACCCATTTTCCGCGAAAATCCTTCAGGCTGACCTGCGAGCCGTCCTGCGAAGTCAACGTGAAGTCCGGGGCTATCGTACCGGCCTGTGGGACCGGTCCGGCTCTCGCCAGGCGCCATACGATCGCCACGACTACGATCGCCGCTAGCAATAACCCCATGATCCACACGCGAATGGTAGTCTCCTTCGACTGCGCAGAGTATCGCAGGCAAGTGGGAATGTCCAGGAGACCCTTCGGCTACAATTGGGAGAAGCCTAAGATTTCCATGAAAAGGGAGCAGAAAGACGATTCGAAAACCAGGACTGGTACCAGCCGCATTCCGCCGCGCAAGCGCAATCCTCCTTCCACGTGGCCGGATCCGCTAGGGAGCATCTCCCGTCAGGTAAGGGAACAGATCTAACGCAAAGAGCGCGAGGGCCGGTGATACTTCCTGCATGCTAGAATTTCCACAGCGTTGTTGCCCGGGAACCAATTTGATTCAGCTTGCACCTTCGATTTTGTCGGCTGACTTTGCCCGTCTGGCGGAACAAATCCGCGAAGCGGCAGAGGGCGGGGGAACCGTCATCCACGTGGATATTATGGATGGCCATTTTGTTCCCAACATCACCATCGGCCCGCCCGTGGTGAAATCGCTGCGCAAGGTGACGGATTTGCCGCTCGATTGTCACCTGATGATTGAAAACCCGGACCAATACATTCCCGATTTCGCGGACGCCGGTGCGGATTGGATTTCGGTCCACCAGGAAGCTTCCCGGCACCTGAACCGCAGCTTGAATCTGATCCGCAGCCACGGCGCGCTGGCCGGGGTTGTAATCAATCCCGCGACTCCGGTCGAGACGCTCGACGAAGTTCTCGATATCGTGGATTACGTGCTGGTAATGTCGGTGAACCCCGGATTCGGCGGGCAGAAGTTCATCCCTGGGGCGGTGCCTAAGATCCGGCGTCTGGCGGAGTTGCGCACCCGGCGCGGCCTCAACTATCGCATTGAAGTAGATGGCGGAATCGGCCTCGATACAGTGGCAGAAGTGGTGCGGGCAGGAGCAGAAATTCTGGTGGCAGGCAACGCCGTGTTCGGTAAAGGCGATCCAACCACTAACGCCCAAAAACTTCTGAAGACCGCGCTTGATGCCACGCTGCTGAGGGTCTGACGATTTCTCACTGAGGTTCAAATGTTGCGGTGCATTTCCATTCCGGCTCTTTTGCTCGCGCTGATCTTTTGTGCGGCCTGCACCAACAAGAAGGTCTCCAATCCCATCGTTAACGTGGATTCGAAGCAGCCCGATAAAGTGTTGTTCGACCGCGCCATGGATGCCATGAAGCACAACCGCTTCGACGTGGCTCGCATTTCGCTTCAGACGCTTATTAATACCTATCCCGATTCGGAGTTTATCGCCCGCGCCAAATTGTCCGTCGCTGACTCGTGGTACGCCGAAGGCGGTTCGACCTCATTGGCCCAGGCCGAAAGCGAATATAAGGATTTCATAACCTTTTTCCCCAATATGCAGGAGGCGGCCGAGGCCCAGCTCAAAATTGCGAACATTCATTACCAGCAGATGGAGAAAGCGGACCGGGATCCCACCCATGCTCTCCGGGCGGAAGAAGAATACCGGCAACTCATCATGCAATTTCCTGACAGCAAGCTGGTTCCCGAGGCCAAGCAGCGGCTGCGGGAAGTGCAGGAAGTGATTGCCGATCGCGAGTTTGGCGTAGGCCGCTTTTACTACGTTCGCATGTCCTATCCGGCGGCCATCGCCCGTCTCAAGTCCTTGAGCGATCGCTATCCGCTTTACAGCAAGGCAGACGACGTTCTCTACCTGCTGGGCCAATCCTATGAGGGCGAAGTCTCATGGTTGCGTGCCCGCAAACTCAACGAAGATGCCAAGGCCCGCATGATTGCCGAATTCACTCAGAAGGCAACCGAGACCTATTCCCGCATCCTTACCCGCTACCCGGTAATGGATCGGGCAGATGACGCAAAGGCGCGGCTCATCGCCTTACATCAGCCCGTACCCCGTCCCACCAAAGCGGCGGTGGCCCAGAACAAAGCTGAAGAGGATAGCCGAAAAAGCCCAGGAACGTTCGGCAGGGTGCTAAGGAACTTCCAGAAGCATCCCGATGTAGCTGAAGCCGCCAAAGTCGGAGATCCCACGCTGGTAGATCCAACTCCCATGAGCGCCACGGACGTGGTACGCGAAGCCGGTCGGGCAGCCATGAACGTAGGAGGCAACAATACAGCCAGTGTCGAAATCGGCAAAGGCGCGCCGCCCCCCGATCAACCGGTGCCGCGTTCCGATGCTCCAGCCGCCGCGGCCGGTGACTCCGCCCCTGCGGGAAACTCAGGGGCGGCCGAAGCCTCCGCTACACCTCAGCCGGATACTAACGAACTCAAACCCAATGTCCCCCCGGCCGACGCCAACGAACTCAAACCCAATGTCCCCCCGGCCGACGCCAACGAACTCAAACCCAACGTTCCTGCCGAGGGCTCGCAACCGCTTCCTCCCCCACAGCAAGTAAATGAGATTCAGACAGGAACGCCGCAGGGCTCAGCTGCCGCACATGGAGGAGGCAACAACTCCGCCTCAGCCAGCTCCAGTTCCTCAGACCAGCCCGCCGACGACTCCACCGTCTCCTCCAGCAGAAAAAAGAAGAAAAAAGGTCTGGCGAAGTTAAATCCGTTCTAGAGTGGGGGCGGACTCCTCTCCGCCAACTTTGATTCTTCGCCAGCATTTGTCGGACTACTTACTCAATTCAGTTTCAGAGGAAAAACCCTCCTTCGGTGACTGTCCGCTCGTAACCTGTTTTGCTACCGTATCCTCATTGACTTAGCCTTCCGGACACGTTACCTTCGCGCTATCTCTTGCCTCGCAAGAAGGACAGGTCTTGGTGCGGAAAATTCTGCTTGCCGATGACAGCGTCACTGCCCAGAACATGGGCCGGAAGATACTTACCGAAGCCGGTTATGAGGTCATTACCGTCAACAACGGCTCCTCGGCGCTCAAAAAGGTAACCGAGGCCAAACCCGACCTCATCGTACTGGATGTTTATATGCCCGGCTACGGCGGCCTGGAAGTGTGCCAGCGGCTCCGGGAGATGCCCGAATCCTCGCGCATTCCGGTTCTCATTAGCGTCGGCAAATTGGAGCCTTTCCGGGCGGAGGATGCGCGAAAAGCCGGCGCGGATGCGCACATCGTCAAGCCTTTTGAAGCCACTGAGCTGCTCGCTGCCATCAACAAGCTGGAAGACCAGATCGTTCCACGAGGGCAGGGAAAGCGATACAGTCGCCCTCCGCGGGTCGCCCCCGATGAGGGCTCGGAATTGAAGGACGGCTGGAAGGACCGGCTTCCAACCGTAATCTCCAAAAGCAAGAAAACGGCGAGAGACTGGGAAGACTGGGACGACGCTCCGCAGGAGAAGCCTGCAAAGGCACCCGGCGAGGTAGCGGAAATCGTTCCGAAACCAGCTCCACAGCAGGACTTTCCTGTGGTTCGTTCGGTGGCTGCGGAAGACGAAGAGCCGGCCGGGGAGATAGCCGAACCCACGCAGGAGATCTCCGAAACCAGGCAGGCAAGCCTTGCCGCGCCGGAAGAAGTCACGCCTGTTACCTTGACCGGCAGCGCATCCCCGCCAGCCGCAGGCTTGGCAGAGAGCGAAGTGGCGGCCGCACTCGCCACTTTGGGAGGCAACGAACCGGGAGCTTCATTCGCAGGCCAGGCCTATGCGTCCGCCGAAGCTGCGATTGTCGCCGGGCCCAGGTGGATTGCCGAAGAAGTTCCTCTCACCGATGATGAAGCCACTTGTGTGCTCGAACACGAGATGGACAAAGCGCTGGCCGCGCTTGCCGCAGCCCCTTTCGACCTCACCGCCTCAAACACAAGTCCGGTGAGTCCCATGGTCGGCGAGGCCTTCGCCCCAGCGGAATCCAGTGCTGTGGACTCCTCCGAAATCGTCTCCGAACTGAATGCCGAGGAACCGTCGTTTGCCACATTCGAGAGTCAGACGATTCCGCCGGCGCAGGATTTTCCGCCATCCATGGAACCGGAGCCCGGTGTGGCATCCGCGGATATGCCTTCTGCGGACGGCATTGACCGCGGCGCGCAGCAATCACCTGAAGCTGTTCCAGTTCCAGCCGCCCAGGAATTAGCTGCCTACGCAGCCGCCGCTTCTGCCAGCGCCGCCGTCGAAAGCCCCGCCATATCCGAATTGCAACCTGCTTCCTTCTCCGAACCTTCCGCAATTACATCCGCGGCTTCCTCTGAGCCCGAAGCTGGCCATCAAATGCACGAAGCCTGGGCCAACTGGAAGCAGATTCGTGACTCGGTAATCGGATCGCAAGTCGCGGTGCCGCTGAGCGGGGAACTCGGCAATGCCTGCACCGAAGACTCGGCTGAATCCCCCGGGTCTCACTTCCGGGATCTTCGTCACGAAACCCCGGCATCGCCGCCCGAAGCCCAAGTCGAAACTGCCTCAGACGCTGACGAAGCCGGCGAGATCGCCAGCATTGTGGATAGCGTCCTCGCCGACCTCAAGCCCAAACTGATGGAAGAAATTGCCAGGAAAATGGGCAAAAGCAAGAAAAAATAACCTGATAGGCAGTTCAACTCCAGCCGGATTAATCAGCGTCGGCGACTCGCAGAAATCCTAGATCAGGGCTTCACTGGAGCCAGCGTCTCCGGCTTCGCTCCGTTCACTCCAAAGGCATACTTGAATCCGTACCAGGGATCCGCCTCCGAGCGCAATGTCACCTTCGACGATGTCAGCGCAATCATGCCCGAATTGCCGCGGCTCGACTGCACAGAGAACGATGTAGCTCCTTCCGGAACCTGTACGGTAGGTCCATAGGAGACGATCTTGACGCCGTGTTCGGTCTGAAAAACGATGTGCGGATTACTGGCCAGAATGTTGGCCGGCAGCGACAACGATAGTTGTGTCACCGGTTGGGGCGCGGTCTGCGCCAGCACCTGAGTTGTGGAAGCACTCGAGGTCAGCATCGTGAGAAACGACGGCAAACCAATGCCTAGGTAGAAGACCTTTTTCAGGTCCACCTCTCCCCAAATTGCCGCCACGATGGCGCCGCACACCGCGAAGATCACCATGGCAAGCAGCATGGAAAGGTGAAGATCACGCGGTTCAATCTGGTTTTGACTCAGCCCGATTCCCAACCGCAAAAGCGTCGGGAACATGCCGCCCAACGCGCCAACTGCAATGATCACGAAAGAAGCCCGCGTTTTTTCGGCTGAAAGGGAAGCCGCACTGGCCATAAGCCCTCCTTCGTTACCGCACAGGAGTATCCGCAGCGGTGGCTTCTCCTCGTCGGTGATGTCGTAGGGGAACGTGGTGCGCGGCGGAATCAGCTTGAAAAAGTAATGTTGCTTGGCCATGGCAGGACAATTCTACAGCCCGGCCGCTTCTGCGAGGGTGGGGCTTTTGCAAGACAAAGGCTGCCGCACCCGTCGCGGTGTTCGACGGGTGGGATATGGACTTTGTGCCAGGGCAGGTCTTAGTCGTGCCGTTTATCGGGGAAGGAAGGGTTTTATGCTGCGTCTCTTTTGGGTTGCTCGTTAGAAGGCTCTTCCTGAGGGTGCTCTTTTTGCTGAACGGCAGCATTATTATCCGCCGATCCCTTTACTTCTTTTGACGGATGTTCCGCACCATCTGCTTCCTCTGATTGCGCAGGCCTTGGCGCTCTTGATTCCGAGTCTTTTTCTTGCCTGGCCGTTGACTTTTCTTCGCGCTGCTTCTCGCTCCTCTCGATCGCCGAGGTCAACAGCCGCTTCATTCTGATGTGGACTGCGCGCCAGCGCACGTTGCTGGCCTTCCCAGACTGTTCCATGTAAGGCGCAAGCTGTTCGTCGGTCGCAATTCCCTTGTCCTTGAGAAATTGCAGCACCGCCCCACTTTGAGTCTCAAGAGCTTCAAAGGACGGAAACAACTCATTGAGCACCTCTTCCACAAAATCTTCGTCCATCGGCATCCTCCCTGTCTTGGCTTTTGATGCCGAAACCAACCAGCTTGAAAGGCTGCCGTCCGAAGAAAAAAAGATGGTCGCCCAACTCGGCAGAATCGCTGACGGATGCCTGGGGTTGCACTGACGAATTTGCGGAACCTGCAATGCGACGATTGAAGTGCACCGCTGAGTTTCGGGCGGCGACTACGAATCGCCGCCCATCATGACTAACTCAGTTGGTGAACGAACCGCTCGCGCCATTCGGATTGGTCCACGAGCCACTGAAAAGATACGGCCCTTTACCCGAGGTGGACGGTTTCGCGGTATTCACGCTTCCCGTCCACGTCGCGCTCCCTGCGGAGCCACCGTAAGTTGTCCCATTAACGAGGGCGCCTGCTATTGCTCCTGTGCCACCTTTTCCAGTGCTGGTATACGTCCCCGAAACATTGCCAGTGTTATCGATCGTAGCCGTCCATGTACCGCTGTCATTCCCGCTATAGCTACCCGAGTAGCTTCCAGCTACGTTAGCGGCAACCGTGCCCGTCAACTCATCTTCTGCGGCACTAGGGCTGACGAGTGTTTGCCCTGGGTTGACGGTGCTGACTGCCGCCTGCAACTGCTCCTGTGTCGCCGTTGAGAAATCCAGGCTCATGGCTGAGGCTGCCTGGAGTTCGGCCGACGTAATCGTCAATGTGCCCAAAGAGCCAGGCGTAGTGCCTGTAGGAGTGCCGATTGAGATCACGAATTGGGCCGTCGCGACCACGGATGGGATTGAAGCATCCGCTGACGGGTCCCCGTTCGCTTGCGCGCAGCTCACCGGCGTCATGAACGCCTGAGCTGGCGCGTTACAGATGGTGACTCCTCCTACCTTAAACGTTACGCTGGTGTTCGCAGGACAGGTAAAGGCTCCTCCCGCCGCAGTCGCGCCTGTCGTGCTTCCGCATGAATAGGTCAGCCCCACTACCGGCGCATCCGCGAAAACACCATTAATATTGTTGCCGCTTTTGCTCGAAGACGATCCTCCCCCGCAACCGGCAATGAACATTGTCACAATACAACCCAATGCAAGCAGACACTTCTGATACTTCATGGCTCCCCCTTTTGTGATTTGAAAAGAATGTGTCGGTGCTCTCGTCTGAAGGGGTGCTGCGTCCCGTCGTGATTGGCGCTCCTCGGGGAGGCGAGAGAATTTACCAGAGCTTTCTAATCCCAACACTTCACATTTTGCAGTGATTGCAGTCACAACCGGAAGAAAGAGACTCAGCATGCGATCCGGTGGGACCGTCGGGAGCTCGGAGTTTGTTTAGCTGAAATGGAACGTTAGTGGGGAAGGAACTCCGCGCCCTCGATGAGGGCCAGACTTAGCTCATAGGAAATGCCCGCACCCCGGGTGGCCCGCCCGCTTTCTCATTGCTCCGGATACACCAGAAACTGCTCCAGCTTCCCATCCGGATACGTATAGGTCGACAATCCCAGCGTCCGCGTGGGGTATTCCAGTCGAAATATCCGGAACGTCATGCCGCCGCGCAAGCTCTCCTCTACCTTGCGGAAGGTCAGCGGCTCGCCCAGCGGCCCTAGGCTGTCCTTAAAGTCAGCGACTGTGCGGGCACCGAAATAGGCGTCCAGATTCGGCGCCAGCTTGCTCCGGTCGAGTTCGCCCTTTTGCAGACTGCGATACATGGCAAGCGTTTCTTCCTCCTCTTTTGTCCGGTTCTGCCCCGCAAGGGTAGACGCACTCAGCCGCGCGATCTGGGTCGCGCCGCCCGCCATGTGATTCGTCATCACCGCGACGGCCACGCCATCATCCGGCAACACTTCGTTGTCTGATACAAATCCGGTCACCTCGCCGCCATGCGAGATGTCGCGATGCCCATGCAGATCGCGGACAAACACGCCAAGTCCGTAGTGCGTTTCTTTGCCATCCTTGAGTTTGACCTCAGTGAACATCTCGCGATAGCTCTCGGGCTTGAGCAGACTTTGCGCGATCAGGCTCTCGTCCCAGACCGCCAGGTCGTGCGCCGTCATGGCCAGTTCGCCCGCGGCATACGTCCACCCGCGGCCCTCCTTCGGGGCCGGTCGCAGCGGCCCGAGCGCGTAGCGGATGTAGGGGGTTGCATCAGCCTTGGTCAGCTTCTCCTCATCCGAGTCCCACACGCTCGTCATGTGCAGCCGACGAAAAATATTCGCCTGCAAGAAATCCATCAGCTTCTGGCCTGAGACCTTCTCCACAATCAGACCGGCAATCACATAATTGGTGTTCGAATACTGCCACTGCGTGCCCGGATCAAAGTCCAGCGGCTTCTTCGCCCACTCGTCGAGGATTTCCTGTGCCGTCGTCGGCTGCTCCATCGGCTTCATCAGGTAGTCCTCGGGCCAATAATCCTGATACCCGCTAGTGTGGCTCAGAATTTGCCGGATCGTTACTTCATCGCCCCGCGTCAGCCCGCCCACGTACTTGCCAACCGCATCATCCAGCTTCAGCTTTCCCTGTTCCTCGAGAAGCAGGATCGCCGCTGCCGTGAACTGCTTCGAGATCGAGCCAATCGAGTACCGCATGTCCGGCGTTGCCGCCTCGTCGGGATCAATGTGTGCTCGCCCATAGGCGTGCGTGTACACTAGCTTGCTGTGTTCAACCACGGCTATACTTGCTGAAGGAACTCCGCGCTGTTCCATTACGCCCGCCGCGATCGCATCTAACCGCGCCTTCATCGCCGGATCGATCGTATCCACTGCCTGCGCTTGCACCGATGCACACGAGGCGCAAACGCCTAGCAATACGCCTAAAACAACTCGAGATTTGAACATGGTCGTTACTATATCTCAGGTGCCTGACGTTATCACTTCCGGCGAAGCCTGCGGCAGCGAGCAAGGAGAGATCCGCTTTTCTACGCTCTTGTCATCCCTGAGCGGAAGTACCTCGCTTTAGTTCGAATCGGATTCCAGAGTCGAAGTGGTTGCGACTACGACTTACCGCACAAAAAGAATTCCTGCCACGACGATGGACTCGGTTCGCGAGCCGTCTCTTGGCGAGCTAACGCGGTGAACCAAGAATTTCGCCGCCATTCCTGATCGCTGTGCGTAACGATTTCAGTGCCGCTACCATCCCCCACCCGTTTGACCCTCTTTTCCAACCGCCTGTACACTCAAAAATTCAGCACTTAGTCGTGAGCCTCTTAGCTTTTGGCCAACGTCAACGACCAAGACTAACGGCCAAGAGCTGACCGCCGATTTCCTATGCCGCACGATCTTCCCAAAGCGTACGAGCCAGGCGCGATTGAAAAGCGCTGGGCCGAGTACTGGGTGAAAGAAAAGGTGTTTTCAGTGCCCACGCCGCCGCCGGGCGAAACCCGGCCGGTCTTCACCCTGCTGTTGCCGCCTCCCAACGTCACCGGCCGGCTGCACATGGGGCACATGCTCAACCAGACGCAGATGGACATCATCGTGCGCTGGCACCGCATGCGTGGGTTCTTGACACTGTGGCTCCCGGGCACCGACCACGCCGGAATCGCCACGCAGATGATGGTGGAGCGCCAACTGGCGAGCGAGGGCAAGAAGCGCCGCGACCTGGGGCGTGAGGCGTTCGTCGAGCGCGTTTGGGAGTGGAAGCGGCAATACGGCGGCGCCATCACCGATCAGATGCGGCGGCTGGGCGCGTCCGTGGACTGGGACCGCGAATATTTCACCATGGATGAGAATCTTTCGCTTGCGGTACGCGAGGTGTTCGTCCGGCTATATGAAGAAGGGCTGATTTACCGCGGCAAATATATCGTCAACTGGTGCCCGCGCTGCGGAACCGCGATTTCGGATCTCGAAGTCAAGCACGAAGAAGTGCAGGGCAAACTGTATGAGATCCGTTATCCGGTGATAGGAAGCGATGAGTTTATCACCGTAGCCACGACGCGTCCGGAGACGATGCTGGGTGACACGGCCGTCGCGGTCAATGCCAAAGATGAGCGCTACATGCACCTGCACGGGAAAAAAGTTCTGCTGCCGTTGATCAACCGGGAGATTTCGATCATTACCGACGACCTCGCGCAGCCGGAGTTTGGCACCGGCGCAGTGAAGGTGACTCCGGCGCACGACGCCAACGATTTCCAGGCTGGGTTGCGCCACCATCTTCCGCAGATTGACGTGATGGACGAGCACGCCCACATGAACGCGAATGCAGGCCGCTTCAAGGGGTTGGAGAGATATGAAGCCCGCAAGCGTGTGCTGGAAGAGTTGCAGGAGCAGGGATTCCTGGTTGGCGCAAAAGATTATACGGTCGCACTCGGCAAGTGTGACCGTTGCGGGACGGTGGTTGAGCCGCGGCTCTCGACCCAGTGGTTCGTCAAGATCAAACCGCTGGCGGAGCGCGCCGCGCAGGCGGTGGAAAGCGGTGAAGTTGTAATTTTCCCAGAGAACTACAAGACGATTTACCTCAACTGGATGCGCAACATCTACGACTGGTGCATTTCGCGTCAGTTGTGGTGGGGGCACCGCATTCCGGCGTGGCACTGCGAGTGCGGAGAAATTACTGTTGCGCGGGAAGCCCCGGCGGCGTGCTCGAAGTGCCGCGGGTCGAAACTGACGCAGGATACCGACGTGCTCGATACCTGGTTTTCATCAGGCTTGCTGCCATTCACGACGTTAGGCTGGCCGGGGAAGACGCGCGACCAGGAGGTTTTCTATCCCACGACCTTGCTGATCACCGCGTACGAAATTTTATTTTTCTGGGTGGCGCGCATGATCATGTTCGGCTGCCACTTCATGCAGGGACACAAGCAGGATGCAGCGATCAAGAGGGCCAGCGGGTGGGGAGAACAGAAAGACGACAGCGTGCCGTTTCGCCGCGTGTATATTCACGCGCTGGTGCGCGACGCCGAGCGGCAGAAGATGTCGAAGACAAAGGGAAACGTGCTCGATCCGCTCGAGGTAATAGAGAAGTACGGAACTGATGCGACGCGCTTTACGCTGGCAGCGATGTCGTCGCCGGGAACGGACATTGCCTTCAATCCGCACCGTACGGAAGGCTATCGCGCGTTCGCCAACAAGATTTGGAACGCGGCTCGTTTCATGTTCATGAATGTGGACCGGATTGGCCTGCTTGGCGCGGGCGCCCTCGCCCGCGATGGCGGACAGGGGTGTCCGTCCCGCATGGGCATTGCCGGGTTCTCGGCGGTAACCCTCGAAGACCGCTGGATCCTCTCCCGCTTCAATCGTGCCACGCAGGACGTGAATCAGTCGCTCGAAACCTATCGCTTCGATGAGGCGGCCAATCGCATCTACGATTTTTTTTGGAGCGAATTCTGCGACTGGTATCTGGAGCTGATCAAGCCGCGGCTCGGGGAAGGCGCGCCGCGGCAGACTGCACAAAAAGCTTGCGAAAACCTCGTGGCACTCTTTGAGGCGGCGCTCAGACTGCTGCATCCTGTGATGCCTTTCATCACGGAAGAAATCTGGTGCGCGATGTATGAGGAGAAGCCGCCGCTGCGTTCGCTGGCACTGGCTCAGTATCCCCAGTGTGATGCAGCTCAGATTGATCTGGCGGCTGAAACCGGGATGGCGATCTTGCAGGACCTTGTTGTCAGCGTTCGCAATCTGAGGGCGGAGCTGAAAGTCGAGCCGAAGCAGAGTGTGCCAATCCAGATTTTTGCCGGCGATTCGGAGGTTCAGGCATTAGTCAAGGAGAATGAAGGCGCGGTGCAGAGGTTGGCAAACGTCGAGACAATTGCTTTTGCCGGCGAGTCGCTCACCAAGCTTCCGAGCACACGCCACACTGCGCGCTTTGATGTGCATGTAGTCTATGAGAAGAAGATTGACGTCGCCGCCGAGCGCGAGCGCCTAGTCAAAGAACTGGATAAGATCGAAAAGGAAATCGCCAACGGACAGCGGCAGCTGACCAACGAACAGTTTTTAGCCAAAGCTCCGCCAAAAGTTGTCGAAGGGTTGCGCGCGCGCGCGGAGGAGCTACAGATTTTGCGCGAGAAGGCGCGGAGCAAGCTGAAGGAGTTGGGTTAGTCCGGCTCGACCGGACAGCCAAGCGTGGCTGCTTCTGCCAGGGTTTTTGCATTATGGACTGGAATTCACGGCGCATTACCGCGGTGATTGAAAATGCCTTGCTCGAGGACCGGGCAACGCACGACGCCACCAGTTCGGCCTGCATTGATCCCAATCAGCGCGGCACGGCAACAATTATCGCCAAACAGGATTGCGTTCTCGCGGGGTTGGGCTGCATTCCCCGCATCCTCGATATCTACGCAGAACTGGATGCCGCGGTGACTTCGCATTATGAAGTAACTAGTCATCCTGAGGTGTTTGATGGGGTGCGACTGCGTCCTGGCCAGGCAGCGGCGGTGATTCGCCACAACGCCCGGGTGCTGCTGTGCTGCGAGCGGGTAATTCTGAATTTCATGCAGCACTTGAGCGGGATAGCAACCCTCACCCGCAAGTATGCGGAAGCCGTTGCAGGAACCAGGGTGCGGGTCCTTGACACGCGAAAAACCGTTCCCGGCTTGCGCATGCTCGATAAGTACGCCGTGCGCTGCGGAGGCGGGCAGAACCACCGGTTGGACCTGTCGGATGGCATGTTGATCAAGAACAATCACATTGCTCTGTGCGGCGGAATTGCCAACGCTCTGGAACGCGCCCGCCAGAACCGAAAGGGGTCGCAGCCGATTCAGATCGAAGTCAGAAATCTCGAAGAGCTGGAGCTGGCCCTGAAGAGCGGAGCGGAAGCCATTCTCCTCGATAACATGCCAGCAGAAAATGTGAAGCGCGCGGTGGAGCGGTGTTCCGCTGCCGAAAGGCGGATTCCACTCGAGGCTTCAGGCGGAATCACGCTGGAGAATATCCGCAGCTATGCGGAGACGGGCGTGGATTTTATTTCCGTCGGAGCCTTGACTCACTCGGCCAAAGCGGCCGACATGAGTATGAAGATCGTATCGGCGTAGAGAGCGTGCCTCGCCTCCTTTGATCTCGTGGGGCCAGAATCACTACTCAGCTTTCTGCTCGAACGTGGTGCAGGCGATCGTGGCGCCGACCTCGCCCACCTTGTAGCGGGCGAAGCGGCGGACGGCGATGTTCTCTCCCAGCTTGCCGATTTTGCTTGCGATGATCTGGCCGATGGAAACCGTCTGGTCTTTGATGAACGGCTGATCGTAGAGGCAGACCTCTTCATAAAACTTGCTCATCTTGCCCTCGACGATTTTCTCGACCACTTGCGCAGGTTTGCCGGTCGCCGCGGCCTGGGCGCGGTAAATATCCTTCTCGCGTTCGTAGGCTTCGGGCGTCACATCTTCCTTGCGGACGAATTTCGGGTCGCTGGCCGCGATGTGCATCGCAATGTCGTGCACCAGCTCTTTGAAGTCTTCGGTGCGGGCCACGAAGTCGCTCTCGCAGTTGACTTCCACCAGCACGCCGATCTTGCCGCCGGCATGGATGTAGCTGGCCACAGAGCCTTCCCTGGTGACGCGGCCCGCTTTCTTTCCGGCGACTGAAACCCCTTTTTTGCGCAGGACAACAATGGCCTGCTCAAGGTCGCCCTTGGCTTCGGCCAGGGCCTGTTTGCAATCCATCATGGGCGCTCCGGTTTTTTCCCGGAGCTCTTTTACTTGTGCGGCTGAAATATTCACAGTAACTGTACTCATCTTTCGTGCTCTTTCGTTATGGCCGTCGTCACGGGCAAAATCCCGCCCCAACTCGGCCGCTACAAACTTTGACCCGCGGCGGGGATTTCTAAGGATGACCCGCGCGGGTCGGGATCCCTCATGGGCCTAAGGCCCCGATATCATGCCACCCGGCGGGCAGCACTGGGTCAACGGCGCAATCCTAATACGCCTGTGTTTCTACCTGCGGTATGTTCTCGGCGGCATCTTCCTTAGCCGCCACTCGCGGATTCTTGTTCGTCCCTTCCAGCACATCTTCCATGCTGATGTCTTCGCCTGCGGCTTCCGCGCTGATGTCCGCTGTCCCTCCAACCGGGGCCTCGACCGCGGCTATCTCAGCCTGCTGCGCTTCGCCTGCGGCCCCAGCCAGGTCTTCGGCCTGCTTGGCCATCATTTGGGCGCCTTCGGCGACGGAATCCGAAATTTTCGATGCGAACAGCCGGATCGCCCGTAGCGCATCGTCGTTTCCCGGGATCACGTAATCCACTTCGCCGGGATCGCAATTCGTATCCACGACGGCGACCACCGGGATTCCCAGTTTGCGCGCCTCGCGCACAGCGATCTGTTCTTTGTTCGAATCGATCACGAAAATCGCGTCCGGCAACCGGCTCATATTCTTAATGCCCGCCAGGTTGGCCTGCAGATGCTTGCGCTCGCGCTCCAGTTTGATTACTTCTTTCTTGGGCAGCAGCTCGTAGCGGCCATCGGTGGCCATATCGTCAAGTTCCTTGAGCCGCTTCACCGACTTTTGCACCGTCACCCAATTGGTGAGCAGCCCGCCCAGCCAGCGCTGGTTGACATAGAATCCTCCGCAGCGTTGCGCCTCTTCGGCAATCGCGTCCTGCGCCTGGCGCTTGGTGCCCACAAAGAGGATGATCTTTCCTTCGGCCGCCTGGTCCTGCACAAACTTCGACGCCTCTTTGAACATCTTCAGCGTTTTCTGCAGGTCAATGATGTAGATACCGTTGCGCTCGCCGAAGATGTATTCCTTCATCTTGGGATTCCAGCGCTTCGTCTGGTGCCCGAAGTGGACGCCCGCTTCGAGCAACTCCTTCATGGTGATGTTAGCCAATCAACCTCCTTATTTAGTCTGCATCCCGCCGGTTTGGTTCAGCTCCGTGGTCCAAAGCCAAACCTCAATGAAACCGGCTGGATTGCCATTCCCGTCCCCGCACCGCGAAGCACGGGAAGAATTGAACACCCAAAACAGGTTCTAGCTATTAGCTCCTGGCTAAAAGCAAACCCTGGTTGGCCAACAGCCGACAACGCATTACCGCTTGCTGTACTGGAAGCGCTTCCTCGCGCCCTTTTGCCCGTACTTTTTGCGTTCCTTGCCGCGCGAATCGCGGCTGACCATGCCTTCGCCCTTGAGCTTCTTGCGCAGCTCGGCATTGAAAACAATTAACGCGCGGGCGATGCCCAGCTTCACGGCATCGGCCTGACCATTGACGCCGCCGCCGTTCACGCGCGCGATTACGTTGAACGTGGCTGTGGTATCGGTCGAGACCAGCGGCTGCTTCGCGCTCACGCGCTGCGCCGGAGTCACGAAATACTGATCAAACGCGCGTCCGTTGACTTTGAAATCGCCACTTCCCGGACGCAGATAAACTCGGGCCACCGCGGTCTTGCGCCGTCCCGTACCGTAATATTGAACTAAATCAGCCATGAGTCTTTAGCCATTGGCCCTTAGCTCTTCCTGCTAAGAACCCGGTCCGTTGCCTTTCCTAAGAATTCTTGTTCGCGCGATTGCTAACGGCTAAGAGCCGCTGGCCAACTGCCGCTCTGCGCCAGCACCCGCGCTTCCGGTTTCTGTGCCTGATGCGGGTGCTTGTCGCCTTTATAAACTTTCAACTTGCTGATCATCTGTCGGCCGAGCTTCGACTTCGGCAGCATGCGCAGCACCGCCTGCTCAACGATGAGTTCCGGCTTGCGCGCGAACCGCTTGGTGAACTCTTCTGTGCGCAATCCGCCCGGATAGCCGGTGTAATGCTGATAAACCTTTTGTTCCGCCTTCACCCCGGTGGTCTTTATCTTTTCCGCATTCACGACAACCACGTGATCGCCGGTATCGAGAAAAGGCGTGTACTTGGGATTTTCCTTGCCCATCAGAATGTGGGCGACCTGCGAAGCCAGGCGCCCTAGCGTCTGCCCGGAGGCGTCCACGACGTACCACTTGCGCGCAATTTCCCCCGCTTTGGGGAAATAGGTTGACATTCAAACTCTCCCAGAAAGTAAAAAAGCAAAGAAGACCGCTGAGCACCCACATTGGCGCTGAAGGCGCCGGGCTATCAGGCGGGCAACCGCAGGACTGCTAAAGACTTAAAGATAACTTACCGCAAAAGGGATGTCAATGCGGATGCTCGGTAGCGGGCGGACCCGGCCCTATGTCCCGGCCGCATTCCCTAAGCGCCTCGCCAGCAGGATAGTAACGTCATCCTCCACGCTCTTCACATCCATCAACGATTTCACCTTCGACATGCACTTATCGGGAGCGCCATCCAGAGCATGCCCCATGAGTTCGAAAGCATTCCCCGTGATCGAATCGGTCAGCCCGTCGGTAAAGAGAAGCAGCGAACCGCCCGTTGCCAAGGCAGATTTCCCCTCTTCGTAGCTCGCGTCGCTCATCAATCCCAGGGGCGTACCCGTTGCCTCCAGCAAGGTGATCGATGGTAAACCAGAGACGATCGGAGGCGGATGGCCGGCATTCACATACGTCAATTCTCCCGAATCTGGATCGAGCAAAAGAAACACCGCAGTCGCAAAGCGGTCGCTGGGCGAGTACCGGCTTAGGTGCTGGTTAATCTGCCTCGCCAGCGTCAAGGGCCGCGGGTCAACGCTTGCCAGGCTGCGTACCAGCGCCTGTATGTTTGCCGCCAGCAGCGCGGCCGCAATCCCTTTGCCGGAGACATCAGCCAGCGCGAAAAGCGTCCGACCTCCAGCCAGTGGAATCACATCGAAGTAATCGCCGCCGACCGCGCGAAAAGGCTGATAGAAACTTTCCACCTCGTAGCCGGGAATGTCTTCGAGCTTCTCCGGAATCAAAGTTTGCTGAATCTGCCGGGCGGCAATCTGATCGGCTTCGAGCTGTGTCTTCTCGATAAGCTCCGAAGTGAGCATGGCGTTCATGAGCAGATAGCCGGAAAAATAGAGCAGCCAGACGCACACATAGAGCGCGGGGCCTTTGGGCCAGATCAGCGGCCATACCAGCGACCGCGACCACAACGCATAGAAGGCATAGCCCTGCAAGAGAAAACCCGCCGTAGTGAAAAAACGCTTTGCCCCGGACATCTCGCGCGTCCAGTCATAGAAGGCGTAACGAAAAGCGCGCCATAAAACATTAGCGGATTGGTCAGGGCGCGAACGTGCTCTGCGAGTGGGCACCGCCGGAGTCTAACAAGAGGTGAGGCGCGTGAAAAGGGCGGGCCAGCAAGGGAAGGCTGCGAGTTGGGAATTCCAGACATCTAAACGATGTTCTGACAATGCCGCCGGCTTGCGATTCTGAGATCCTCTGGCGCACTAAATCCCCTTACCTTCGTCATCTCTCCCTCACCTTCTCATTAGGCGCCTGGTTTACAATACAGTTAACTTCCCGAAAGGACTTTCTCAGCGTGGGGGCGCGGCGGTCGTCTGCGGCATCTTCTGCGCTGAAGCCTGATGTTTGGCCGCGACGAAAAAGTATCCGCCATCCGCCTGACCGCGGCGCAATATATCATCCTCGGCATTTTTCTTGTTCTTGCCTACGGGCTGTGGCGGCTCCAGGTCATGCAGAGCGACTGGTACTCGTCGCTGGCGGAAAAGAACCGCGTGCGCAATGTGCCCATTCTAGCGCCGCGCGGCAAGATCATCGACCGCGAAGGCCGCATTATCGTGGACAATTACCCTTCGTTCACTGCGCTGCTGCTGCGCGACTCCTCGCGCGATCTTTCCAGCGACGTCGATCTCATCGCGCAGGGACTTCATCTTGACCCGCAGGAAGTCCGCGAGCGCATCAGGCATTTCGCGGGCATGCCGCAATATCAGCCAATCTATTTGAAAGATGACATCACGCCCGATGAACTGGCTTTTATCGAAGCCCACCGCAACGAGCTGCCCGAACTGGACACGATCATGGCGCACCGCCGCCTTTACCCGCGCAACGGATTCATGGCCCACTTGATCGGCTACGTTGGCGAAGTCAGCGAAGACATGCTGAACCAGCCGCAATGGGAGTTCTACAATCCCGGAGATGTGGTGGGGAAGTCAGGCGTGGAACTGCAATATAACTCGATTCTGATGGGCAAGAACGGCTCGCGCCAGGTGGTAGTCAACAGCCGCGGCCGCGAAATGGGGCAACTGGCGGAAAAGCCCGCCGAGCCGGGTAAGCAGCTCAAGCTCACTGTGGACATTGACCTGCAAATTGCGGCGGAAGAGGCGCTCGCAGGAAGAAATGGCGCCATCGTAGCCATGGACCCGCGCAATGGCGAGATTCTGGCAATGGCCAGTCGGCCAACATTCGATCCCAATGATTTTGCCGTGCGCGTGTCGCGCGACGAGTGGAACAAGCTGGTGACGGATGAAAACCATCCCTTGCTGAATAAAGCGATTCAGGCGCAGCTCGCCCCGGGTTCGACGTTCAAGATCATTATGGCGACAGCAGGTCTGCAGGAGGGCGTCGCCGAAGACATGCATGTGGTCTGCAACGGCGGCGCGGTCTTTTACGGACGCTATTTCAAATGCTGGGTCACGGCACAGCACCGCGTCCATGGTGTAGTGGATATCAGTAAGGCGATTTACCAATCCTGTGACGTCTTCTTTTATACCCTGGCAGAAAAGCTGGGCATTGACCGCATCGCCAAGTACGCCATGGAATTTGGCTTGGGTCAAAAGACGGGCATTGATCTGCCCCAGGAAGTTACCGGCGTAATGCCGTCGGAGGAGTGGAAGGTCAGAAACTTCAAGCAGAAGTGGTACGCGGGAGAAACCATTTCCGTGGGTATCGGGCAAGGCGCGGTGACGGTGACGCCAATTCAACTGGCGCGCGCTCTGGGCGGAATCGCCAGCGAAGGTCTGCTGGTGCGGCCGCACGTCACCAATCCCAGCGATCTCCCGCCGGGAGTTATTCCTGCCTCAAACGAGCTGGACAAAGTGACGGTTCCCATCGATCCCAAGAACTGGGAAATCATTACCGATGCCATGGCCGGTGTCGTGAATCCCGGTGGCACGGCGCCTAGCGCCCATCTGCAGGGGATTGACTTCGCCGGCAAGACCGGCAGCGCGCAGACCATCAGCAATGCGCTCAAGGCCCGGCTGGGAGCCAAAGGCAAAGCCGATTTCAAAGACAACGGGTGGTTCGTGGGGGTCGAGCCGCGCCGCAATCCTGAAATCGTGGTTTGCGCGCTGCTCGAAGAGGGCGAGCACGGATACTTGGCGGCGCGAACCGTAGCTCAGGTAATCAAAGCCTACGTGGAAAAGGAACGCCGCCAGCCCAACAAGGTTGCCCAGGCGGATAAGAAGCTGGAGATCGGCGCAGTGTGGACTGCACCGGATGAGGACGGAACCGATCCTGATTCTTTGCACGGAGGAAGATTCTTGATCGATGTGGAGGAGCAGCGCCCGCCGCTGGCCATTGCAGCTCCTGGAGTGAATTGACTTCCAAAACGCAAGCGCGCATAACTGACGTCCAACGAGGAACGGCGGAAGGCTAACGACTGAATCATGTCTCGCTACATCTCATTTCGCGATTTTGACTGGATGCTGTTCGCCTTCGTGCTGCTGATTTGCGGGCTCGGCGTCCTGGAGATTCGAAGCGCCACGATGCATACCAAATTTGCTGGCGCTCATATTAAGCAGCTTTACTGGATCGGCGCGGGCGTCGGCTGTATGTTTCTCATGAGTGTAGTGAGCTATCAGAAGCTGCTCGATGGTGTGCATTGGATGTACATCGCTGCTGTCGCCTCGCTCATGTCGGTGATGATTTTTGGCCAACGATATCTGGGGGCGAAGCGCTGGGTAAAGATGCCCGGAGGAGGACATCTTCAACCCTCGGAGTGGGTGAAGTTGATCCTTATTCTGGCCGTCGCCAAATACTTTGCCGACCTGCATCAGAAAGAGCTTTCCTGGACCGACTTCATTAAAGCTGGAGCAATGGTTGGCGTTCCCATGTTGATGGTTTTGGTTCAACCCGATCTGGGCACGGCCTTAACCTATATCCCTATTGCTCTCATGGGTTTATTCCTTGGCGGCTTACGCATGAAGCAGGCTCTGGCGGTGGCCCTGCTGGCTGGTATGGCCATGCCTTTGGCCTGGCATGTTCTGAAGCCTTATCAGCGCGAGCGGTTAACCAGTTTCATGCAGCCCCAGGCGGATAGCCAGGGCTCCGGATACCAGGTAATTCAATCACTTATAGCGGTTGGCTCGGGCGGCATTTGGGGCAGCAACAATGGCTCACAGACTCATTTGTCGTTCCTGCCGGTGCCCCAAACCGACTTTATATTTGCCGCATTCGCCGAGGAACACGGGTTTGTAGGCGCGCTTGGTGTATTGCTGTTATACTTTATCGTGTTGATGCGTTTGACCCAGAATGCACAGACCGCGCCTGACCGCGCTGGTACATTTGTGGTGATGGGTGTGGTTGCTGTACTCAGTTTCCACATTCTGGTCAACGTTGGGATGGTGGTCGGCTTTATGCCGGTTACCGGAATACCCCTGCCGTTAATGAGTTATGGCGGTTCTTCCGTCCTGTTCATGTTTTTGGCGCTGGGCATCGTGATGAACGTTCGCATGCGCCGTTTCGTGAACTGAGAGGACGAAGAAGGGGGGGGGATTACGTTTGCCGCATCTGCCATGTGCGGTGAAAAAACAAGATTAATTACGTTCGCCCTCGCGTAAAGAGGGCACTCACCGGTCAGAGCGGAAAGGCTGCCGGGCAGGATTGAAGCTAAAGTCGCCGCCAGGCGGGTAACGGCCCCCTCGATGCGAAGTTGAGAGAGCGGTCACAAACCTGGGGCAGGCGCAATTGCGATTCAGTGCAAAGGATTCTCACGTTTGTGCCACGAAATCGTCCGTTGAGACATCTCTTCGGCCCCGGCCGTTGTTTACTTGAGACGGCGATCGCAGAGCTCTATGCTCCTGGTGTTGTTTTCTTGCCTGGTCTGTCTCTGTTCCGGTGAATCTCGCCACTGCATAGCAGTGCGAGACCGGAGTCTGTTATGACAAGAGAACTCTTTGTGTCTTCCACGCCTCACGAAACAAAAGTGGGCTTGGTGGAAGATGATTCGCTTGCCGAGGTATATCTCGAGCGCGAGAACGAGTACACCCTGGCTGGTTCCATCTATAAAGGACGCGTGACCCGCGTCCTGCCGGGGATGCAGTCCGCATTTGTAGAGATCGGACTGGAGCGTGATGCCTTCCTGTACGTTTCCGACTTCATGGAGCTCTCAGACGAAGATGAGGTCGAGGAGATCCCCGCTGGCCGGAGCGTGACCGAGCAGGATGAGCACGGCCTGCCGGCTACCGCCACCCTGGTTGAAGCGTCGAACCCGGCCGCAGCGGTGGAGGGGCCATCAGACGGACCATCAGGCGCCGAGTCTGCCCCAGGGGAAAATCAACAAACGCCCGCCTCCGAGCGCGAGGGTCGTGGCGACTGGCGCAGCCGTCGTCGCCGGCGCGGGCGGCGCGGGGATCGCGTGCCGGAATCCAAGTTCGCCCGGCCTGCGACAGAATCACCCCGCCAATCGCACTCCACGCGGAGCGAGCGTCCGGAATATGGGCCCCCGGCCGGATACCAGCCGATTGTGTTGCCGGGGGAGTCTATCTCTAAATACAGGCGCTTGGCTCAGTCCCAGTCGTCGGCCCAGCCAGTCGCTGGATCGTCTGACGCGGGGCATCCGGATACGTCAGTTCCCCAGGCCGCAGAGGCTTTTCCCGCGGATGAGCCGTTGTTCAGCGTCGAAGAAGAAGTTGTTTTACCCGATGCAACGCGGCCCGAGCCCGTCGAGCAGGGGAGGGCCTTCGCTGCGGCCGTTCCTCAACGCCCTGTTCGCGAACGCCCCTTTCCCGAAAACGAAGACCGCGAGAGTACCCACTCGGCCAGGTTGGATTCCCCCCGGATGTCCATTTCTGCTCCACCAGAGGCGCCGTACTCGCCCTCTGCGTTGAACACGGCGAACCCGTCAGTCTTTTCGACTGCCGGTGGAACGGTCGAAGAAGAGGAAATCGAAGACGACGAGGCTGAGCTCGCGCAATACGTCGAGGATATGGAAGAAGACGCGGCTTTTGACGAAATGGAAGAAGAAACCCGCGCCGCCGAGGACTCTCAGGCAGATCTTTCACATGAGATCGCAGCTTCGGGAGAACCGCCTGCTGAGACCCAACCGCACTTAGCTGGGAGCAGCACCCGGTCAGAAGACGTCGAGCAAAATGGAGAATCTCTCGCGGAATCTGCTTCGAGCGGCAGTTCATCCGGCGAACACGAATCCGCTCCCGACGACGAGGAACTTGAGGAAGCTGAACTCGAGGAAGCACAGGCGGAAGCGGAAGCTTTGGTCGAAGCAGAAGCGCGCGGTAATGGCTCAGTCGATGCGCGTGCCGAGGTTCGTGCCGGTGCGGGTACAGCAGGCTATACCCAGCGCGCAGTGCGTCCGGCGTTTGACCGCCGCGGGCAGCGCGGACGCCGTGGCGGGCGCCGTTTCTCCCGCCGCAATACGCCACATAACCTCCCGCAGATCAGCGAACTGTTGAAAGAAGGCCAGGAAATTCTGGTTCAGATCGCCAAGGAGCCGATCGGGAAAAAGGGAGCGCGCATCACCAGTCACATCGCACTGCCCGGCCGTTTCCTGGTTTATATGCCGACGGTCAATCACACTGGCGTTTCGCGGAAGATCTCCTCGGAAGAAGAACGTCAGCGGTTGAAGCGAATCATCATCAGCGAGCGCGAAAACGGCCACGGCGGCTTCATCGTACGCACTGCTGCTCAGGGAGCAGGGGAAGAAGAACTGCGCGCCGATGTCCGTTTTCTCAAAGGTCTGTGGTCCGAAATCAAGGCCCGGGCCGAAAATAGTAGATCCCCGGCGCTGATTTATCACGATCTAAACGTGGTCGAACGCATTCTGCGCGACCAGGTGACCTCCGACTTCAACGCCATCTGGGTGGATAACGAGCAGGAGTACGAACGCATTCTGCGCTTCGCCAACCGTTTTCAACCGGCGCTGGTCAAGCGGGTCAAGCTCTACACCAAGGAAACACCCCTATTCGAGCAATTCGGACTGAGCGAAGAAATCAATAAAGCTCTCAAATCGAAGGTCTGGCTGAAGAGCGGAGGCTATATCGTCATTAACCAGGCCGAAGCTTTGGTGGCCATCGACGTGAACACCGGAAAGTACGTCGGGAAAACCGCGCGTCTTGAAGATACCATCGTCAAGACCAACGTCGATGCGATCAAGGAGATCGTTCGCCAGATCCGGCTGCGCGACCTCGGCGGCATCATCATCATTGACTTCATCGATATGGATGAGCGCCGCAACCGCCAGAAAGTCATGCAGGCCCTGGAAGAGGCTCTACGCAGCGACCGCGCGCCTTCCAAGGTTTTGCAGTTTAACGATTTCGGCCTGGTCGCGATCACCCGCAAGCGGGTGAAGCAGTCTCTCGAGCGCACAATCGGTTCGCCCTGTCCCTACTGCCAGTCCACCGGCTTCGTGAAATCGGTCGCAACCGTATGCAACGAGATTTATGTCGAGATGCGCAAAATCGCCAAGCATCTCGAGCATGCCGACGTCATGCTGCGGGTCAACCCTGAAGTGGCCAAAGCGCTCAAGGCCAACAGCGGCAGGTCCCTGACCGAGATGGAGGAGCTGACCAAGCGGACAGTGATAGTCAAGAGCGATCCTGCGCTGCATCAGGAACAGTTCGACATCAACTAGCCGAGATAGTTGCACTTACCACGAAAAGACGGGCGCCGCCGCCCGTCTTTTTCCGTTCTCGCTGCTCTGCCGGGCCCTTGCCTCACAAATTTATTAGCCGCCACTAATACTCCGCTCTCGCGCCAAACTCGTGACCTCCGTAACGTTCCCGGTCGACCGAAGCTGTTTAGAATGCCTGTGGGCACACGGACCTCGGACTCCCTTTTCTGTATCGAATGTCAAATGGATCGAGAGCGCAGTGAGCACGGTACAAGACCGCAATAGATCAGCCAATCGCCATCGCTTGGAGTTCTCTGCCAGTCCGGCGGGTGTGGGGGTTCCCCCACCGCCTCGCGATTTTTTCTGGTTGTCCCGCTGGTTCTTTGATGGCTTGTTCGTCCTTTGCGGCGTGCTACTGATTCTGCCCGTCTTTCAGGACCGCCTGGCCCATCTGCCGCTGCTCCATCTGCCCGCCAGCAGCGCATTTGCCGGTTTCGGCCTGCTGATCTACATGGCCGGGCAACGCTGGTATTTACACCAGGCGCTGCGCACGGCGGCGGAGCGCGAGGAACTTTTCCGCATCATCAGCGTGAACGCGGCCGACATGATTGCAGTGGTGGACGTGAACGGCAAGCGGCTGTATAACAGTCCGGCCTATACCAGAATTCTCGGCTACTCAGCCGAAGAACTCCAGAGCACCTCGGCTTTCGAACAGATCCATCCCGAAGACAAGCAGAAAGTGATCGAAGCTGGGCAGGAAGCGCGCAAAACCGGCGCCGGCCGCAGGCTGGAGTACCGCATCCTTCACAAGAACGGAACCTGGCGCGTGCTCGAATCCACTGCCAGCGCCATTCGCAACCCGGAAGGCCAGGTGGAGCGCCTGGTCATCGTAAACCGGGACATCACCGAGCGCAAACAAGCGGAAGAAAAGCTGGAGCGCAGCGCCTATTACGACGCCCTCACCGATCTGCCCAATCGCGGCCACTTCATGGACCGCCTGCAACGAACCTTCGATCACTGGAAGCAGAATCCGCAGTATCTCTATGCCGTCCTGTTCATTGACGTGGACGATTTCAAGCGAATGAATGACACGGTCGGGCACTTGGCGGGCGACCAGGTGATCAAAGAGATCGGCCATCGGCTGGTGCAATCCCTGCGCCGGCAGGATGCGGCATTCCTCTCGACCCGAAGGGAAGAAGGCGAGCCGGAGCGGCTGCCGGCAAACTCGCTGGTGGCGCGGCTGGGCGGGGACGAATTCGCCATTTTGCTTTCCGGCATCAGCGATCCCAATGACGCCATGCGCGCCGCCAAACGGGTACAACAGACCCTTGCCGTTCCCCTGGTTTTTAACAAACAGGATTTATCCGTTTCGGCCAGCATCGGGGTCGCGTTGAATTCAGATACCCACAATGCTCCAGAAGACCTGCTGCGTGACGCTGATACCGCCTTATATCGCGCTAAAGCGCTCGGCAAGTCGCGATGCGAACTGTTTGACCAGGAGATGCAGACCCAGGTTGTAGACCGCCTGCGGCTGGTGGCGGATCTGCGCGAAGCTCTTACCCGGCAGGAATTACGCATCTTTTACCAGCCCATCGTTTCCCTCGATACTGGCAGAATCAGCGGTTTTGAAACCCTTCTGCGCTGGCACCGGCCGGGAGTGGGCCTGGTCGAGCCACAGGAGTTCATTCATGTTGCCGAGGAAACCGGGCTCATCCTTCCCATCGGCCGCTGGATGCTCCAGGAAAGCTGCCGGCAGTTGCGCTTGTGGCAGTTGGCCTATCCCTCCGATCGGTCCCTGAGCGTTTCTGTCAACGTTTCTCCCAAGCAGTTCGCGCAGGCGAACCTGATCTATGAGACGAATCTTGCCCTTCAGGAAAGCGGCCTTGACCCAGGCAGTTTGCATCTTGAAATCACCGAAAGCATGGCCATGAGCGATCCCGCGAGAACCAGCCAGATCCTCTCTCAGCTCAAGAAGCTGAGTGTACGCATCAGCATTGATGACTTTGGAACTGGATACTCCTCTCTCGACCAGCTGCGTCGCTTTCCGGTGGATACCCTGAAAATTGACCGCTCGTTCGTCTCCGGCATGGACGTGGACAGTGAAAGTTACGAAATCGTTCGGCTGGTAACCATGCTGGCCCACAACCTGGATCTCCAAATCGTCGCTGAAGGCGTGGAATCAGAGCAGCAGGCGGAAAATTTGAAGAAGATGGGCTGCGAATTTGGGCAAGGCTACTTCTTCTCCCGGCCCGTAGATCGAGACAAGGCAAGCTCGCTGTTGGATGTCGACCACAATCAAAACCACGCCGCTTCAGCCAAAGCCTGACTCCAGAACCAATTCCACTATCCCCGCGAAGCAGGTCAATCCGGCCCACGCTTCAATGGCTCGCAGCCGCTCCAGCGCTTTTTTTCTGGGATGTTCCGCTGAGCGCTTTCATCACTTGTTCAGAGCAGGCGTGCATTCTCTCCAATGACGTGCGGACGTTTTCGGCTTCTTCTTTGTTGCCGTGCTGTTCCGCCAATGCCATGACCCGGACCGCGCTCTCCCCGGCTGCCCGTTCCGCCTCCAGAAGGACCACCAGCGAATCAGCATGCATCTTCCACAAGGAAGGCGAGTTTTTCGCGCGCTTGAGTTCTTCCAGTTCGGTAGTCATGCGCGCCCCCGCCGCCACCATGCGCAGCAGCACCCGCGCTACGCCTGCGCGCAGACTCTTCTCCTCAAGATAGTCGGCACAATAGGCCTGGGCTTCAGCGGCTGTCAGCGCCAGGTTGAAGAAGCGCATCGGCACAATCTGCCTTATTTTGGGATCGGCCACACGCACGAATACTCGGATGGATTCCTCAATTCGGAGCAGCTTGCTCTCTTCCCCCGTAATTTGTTGCGGAGTTACTGCCGAGCGCATGGCATCCAGGTCAAGCTCAGGCAGCGCCACCCTTTCAGGCGTCGGACGCGGTGCCTTCGCAGGGGGGGGAACTAGTTGCGGCTTGCGCCGCACCGGAGGCCGTTGTTCCAGGGTCTTTCGCAGCAGCGACACTCGCCGGAACTTCTCCAGCGCGCCGCCATAGTCGCTTCGCAATAGTTCGCTCTCCTGGAAGGTGGCCACATGTTCCACGGTAACGTCCACGCCATCTACCGTGCCCAGAATGCTGCCGCCTTGCTCCTCCACCGCTTCGGCGAAATTCTTGATTTCGGCGGCAGCCTGAAGAAATAATGCATTGAACTGTTTGCCGAAGGCCGCATTATAAGGAGCGATGGTGGCCAGCACGCCGGGATGATAGAACGCAGCTTCAAACGACTGCTTCAGGTCGCGCACCCGGGGAATGATCCCTGACTCGAGCAACGCGTTAAGGTCGCGAAAGGTCGCCGCTTCGTCCTTGAGCGGATCAAAACGCCTCAGCATCTGCAAATGTTCCTCCGACAGCGGCGGTACTTCCGTTTCCGCCAGGATTTCAATCAGCGCGATTTCAAAAGGCGAGAGCGGCAGCGAGCCATCTAGACCGTAGCCGCGCCTTTCCCACTGGCCGGGCACGCGAGGATGGCGATACAGAAACGTGACTATGATGTCAGCCTTGTCCCGATTTACCTCGGCCTGGTCCTTTTTGCGCGTAAAGTAGCGCAGCATGGCCTCGGCGATTTCCGGATCGGTATCGGGCGTGAAAGCCTGGCGCAACATGGCGGGCGTGATCGCCAGGTCGAGCAGCCGCAGCCAGCGGTGCATCTGGGAAAGGGTCTGGGTGACGTTGGAGCCGCTATCCTGTAGGGAAATCGCCTCCAGGCCGGCGGGAACCGGGACTTCGCCGCTTACCGGTTTCTGAAGCAATTTTTCATAGAAGCCCTGTACCGTGGCTAGGATGGCCAGCTCCCATTTCGGATCTTCCACCACGCTCATGCTCCCGGAGATTATGCTCCCTGTGCAGCCTGCAATCGCTAGTTAAAACCATGCTGACCGCGAGCACAAGAGTCACATAAGGGTCGGGCACCAAGTAGATAAGGGCATGGCTGACCGGGTTGCAAGCCGCTCCGGAAATACATCGTCAATTGGCGTGCTCTGGGGAATTCGATCAAAAAATGCGCGGCCGCCGCGGTGCTTGAACTTTGCCCGATTGTGATGAAAATGTTGGTGGCGGCGCTTGCCCCGCTGCGCGTGGGTGGGTAAGGAAAAGGACGAGGTCCCTTCCACACAACTTGAGCCATTCGCTTCCCCGGCAAGACCTAAGTTGAAGACTGCTTTGGGCTTGCCCGCAAGTGAACGCGCTTACAACTTTTTCCCCACTTCTTGCCCCCCGGCCAGCGCTCTGCTCTGCCAAGTATCTTTAGTTACCTTTTTAAATTCATGAACTTATAGTAGCTTGTTTGTTGGCAAAACAAGTGCTAGCTTGCCTATTGGACTTCAAGCAAACGTCAAGGCATTGCCCCATCCTTGGGTTGCTCAGTACTGTGAGCAGTGCAGGCCTTCCAAAATTACATGTGTTCGTACTTTAAGCTCAAATTTCTAGGAGAGACTGTCGAATGAGTGCTTCGAATAATACTGATTTTGATGTGGCGATCATCGGCGGGGGGCCGGCCGGATCCAGCATGGGTGCCTATCTTGCCCGCGCAGGGGTGAATTGCGTGGTTTTTGAGCGCGACATCATGCCGCGCCCGCACGTCGGAGAATCCCTGGTTCCATCCTCGAATCGTATCTTCAAAGAACTCGACTTGCTTCCCAAAATGGAGGAAGCCAAGTTTCCGCACAAGTATGGGGCCGCATGGACCGCCGCCCATGGCGGCAGCGCATACGACCACAATTTTGAAGGTCTCATGCGCAATGACGAAGCCGACATTACTTTCGCCGAGCGCGATCAGGGCATCGGCCAGGCCTACACCTACCACGTGGACCGCAGCAAGTTTGACCTGATGCTGCTCCAGCATGCCAATGAATTGGGCGCCAAGGTCGTGCAGGGCGTCGGTGTAAAGGGCGTGGACTTCTCCGATCCCGATGCCGCGCACGTCAAGTACAGCGTTGGCAAAAAAGAGATGAGCACCTCCTGCAAGATCGTGGTGGATGCCAGCGGCCGCCGCACCTTGCTTGGCAACCAGATGAAGTGGCGCATCCAGGACCCGGTTTTCGACCAGTACGCGATTCATACCTGGTTTGAAGATTACGACCGCACCGCGATGGCCTACCGCGATGGAATGAACAATTTCATCTTTATCCACTTCCTGCCCTTGACCAACACTTGGGTGTGGCAGATTCCGATCACCGAAACCGTCACCAGCATCGGCGTGGTCACGCAGAAGAAAAATTTCGCTCCCAGCAAGGATGAGCGCGAGAAATTCTTTTGGGATTGCATCGGTAGCCGCCCACCGCTTTTCAAGGCGTTGAAGGCGTCCAAGCAGATCAAACCCTTCAAGGAAGAGGGCGACTACAGCTATGCCATGAAGCAGCTCACCGGCGACCGTCTCGTCCTCGTCGGCGACGCGGGCCGTTTTGTGGATCCTATTTTCTCCACCGGCGTCAGCATCGCCTTGACTTGTTCACGCTATGCGCACAAGGACATTCTCAAGGCGCTCGAAACCGGCAACTTCAAGCGGGATGCGTTCTCGGAATACGAAGCCACTATCCGCCGCGGCACCCGCAACTGGTACAACTTCATCACCGTGTATTACCGCCTGAATGTTCTGTTCACCGCGTTCATTATGGATCCACGCTACCGTGTGGACGTCATCAAGCTGCTGCAAGGCGATGTGTACGACGAAACCGAGCCGGCAGTTCTGACCCGCATGCGGAACATCGTGGCCGAAGTTGAGAAGAACCCCAAGCACATCTGGCACAAGCTCCTGGGCGATCTGACTTCGAACGTGTTCGCATCAGCTGGCGCGTAAGCTTCAGTTCTGTCCATCAGTCTTGCCCGGCAGGTTCACCTGCCGGGTTGTGCTTTTCGCGTCAGCATCCGGGCGAGTCGATTCACTACTCGGGCGAAGCAAACTTTTGCCAATCCTTAGCTGTCCATAATCATAGCCTTTGCCAATTTCTCTTTTAAATCATAGACTTGCAGCAATCCGGGTTGGCATAATAGATGCTTTTATGCTTTGGGGGCGTTCTTGTCTTCTCCAACCACACGATTTATCGCTGCCTATGTGGTGTTGGTTGCCTTGCCCGTTCTCGGCCTCCTGGGCGTGCTGCATCAAGGGCGGGGCTTGAAGGCGCCCTTCTCGGTTGACGGCGCGTGGCAGTTGCAAATTGATCCTACTCAGTTGGCTGCCACCCCTTGCGCAAGCGGCCTTCTTTCGGCCCAGAATCCCGTCATGACCATTTCCCAGTCCGGCCAGAAATTTACTCTCGCCATTCCGGGAGCGCTGGACGACTCTTCGGGCTCGATACAAACCACGTCCCTCAGCGCGAAGCTGGCATTCTCACCAGCCGCCTTCCGGAAAGCGGGCTGCGGCGCTGGCGATGAAATGACTCTGACCGCCAGTCTTGATCCCGAAACCAATCCCAGGTCCATGGCTGGAACGCTTGCGATGAACAGATGCCCCGCTTGCCCGCCCCTACGCTTCCGCGCTATGCGCCAGCCACCGGTGGAGCGAAAGGCTGGCCGCTGATGCCCAACCTTTTTACTCTGGTCCTCCAGATGACCGTCATTCTGGCGCTCTGCCGCATCGTCGGCGCCTTGTTTAAGAAAATCCATCAGCCCCGCGTTGTCGGCGAAATGTTCGCCGGAATCTTGCTCGGGCCATCGCTGCTGGGTTGGATTTCGCCAGCATTCTCAGCGTACCTGTTCCCGCCCTCAAGCCTGGGCTTTCTGAGCGCGCTGAGTCAGATTGGTGTCGTCGTCTTCATGTTCCTTGTAGGGCTGGGAATAAACCCCGGGGAATTGAAGAAACATGGCCACGCGGCTGTGCTCGCCAGCCATGTCAGCATAACCGCGCCGTTCGTTCTGGCGGCATTTCTTGCATTCTTCCTGTATCCCCGGCTTTCAGATGACAGTGTCTCCTTTACCAGCTTCGCCTTGTTTATGGGCGCCGCGATGAGCGTAACCGCCTTTCCGGTATTGGCGCGCATTTTGCAGGAGAGAGATTGGCTCGGAACTCGCCTTGGGACCGTGGCCATCGCTTCCGCCGCGGTGGATGATGTCACTGGCTGGTGCATTCTGGCCTACATCGTCATGTTGACCCGCGCCGCGCATGGCACTACTTCAATTTACGTCATCATCGGCGGGATCATCGCTTTTGCCTTGATTATGGTCTTTTTAGTGCAGCGCCTGCTGGTCGGTTTCGAGCGCTCCTTCCGAAAGCACGGCGAGCTTAGCGAGAATGCCATGGCGCTGATGCTCCTGGTTATGATGTGCGCCTCGCTCTGCACCGAATGGCTGGGATTGCATCTTTTGTTCGGAGCGTTCCTCATGGGCGCCATCATGCCCAAGCAGCAGCACTTCGTTCGCTACGTTCTGGATCGCTTCGAAACGATTACCGTCACGCTGCTGCTGCCCATTTTCTTTGCCTTCACCGGATTGCGCACCAACATCGGCCTGCTCAAGAGCCGGGAGATGTGGGTGTATTGCGTTCTGATCGTGCTGGTTGCAACCGTAGGCAAGCTCGGCGGATCGGCGGTTGCGGCGCGGCTCACTACCATGCCTGTCCGCGAATCGATCGGACTGGGGACGCTGATGAATACCCGCGGATTGATGGAACTCGTGATCCTTGATATCGGTCTGGATATAAAAGTGATCTCCCCGGCGCTGTTTGCCATGATGGTGGTCATGGCTCTGATCACAACCTTTATGGCGTCGCCTCTGCTCGACCTGATTTGTCCCGACCGTCTGGTGTGGCAAGGAACCGAAAAGGCCGCCCGGCGGGCCAAGGCTGCGGTCCCGCAATTGGACTTGGATACCGGAAGCGGTTCTGCCGCGTAGGGTTATTTTTAGCCGCAAGCCCTCTGGTTTTGTGTTATTTTAGAATTCTTGTTTCTGGAGGTAGGACCATGCAGTGGACAACACCCAAGTTTGAAGAGATCTCCTTGAATTGCGAGATCAATTCTTACGCCAGCGCGCAAATGTAGCCTTCCGGATGTTGATAGAGATCCTTGGCTCAGCCGCGGGAGGAGGTTTTCCGCAGTGGAATTGCAACTGCGCGAATTGCCGCTCGCTGCGGGACGGCAGCTTTCCGGGAAAGCCCCGCAGCCAAACCCAGGTCGCAGTCAGCGACGACGCTGAACGTTGGTTGCTTCTGAACGCGTCTCCCGACCTGCGTCAGCAGATTGAATCAACCCCTTCGCTTCACCCCCGAACCGCGAAGAGAAGTTCGCCCATCGCTGCGGTCCTGCTCACCAGTGCGGATCTCGATCAGGTCACCGGTCTGCTCTCTCTGCGCGAGTTGCATCCGTTTCGCGTTTATTGCACACCCTCCCTGCGGCACATCCTGCGCGAGCAAAACAACATATTCGGCATGCTCAATCGCGTTTCGTCTCTGGTCGAGTGGACGACAATCACGCAGCCGCAGAATTTTCTTGTTACCGACGTTTCCGGTAACCCGCTAGGATTATGTTGCGAAGTGTTTTCCATTGGCAGCCGTTATCCTGTTTACGTGTCGCAGGAGCACGGCAGAAATCTGGTTCCTGAAGAGGCATCTCTGGGAGCGATCATCCAGTCTTCCGCGGGAAAGCGATTGGCTTATCTGCCGGCAGTGCCGGCAATTGACGGCGCGCTCTTGCAGCGCATAGAAACCACCGACCTCTTGCTCGTCGACGGCACCTTTTGGAGCGACGACGAATTGATTCGAGTGCAGGGAAGCGGATCACCCGCTCGCGAAATGGGTCATATACCTGTTTCCGGCAAAGATGGCAGTTTGGAGAAACTGCGCCGAGTTCAGCGCCCGCGAAAGATCTTCATTCACCTGAATAATACGAACCCCATGCTGAACCAATCCAGTCCCGAATACCGTGAAATACGCGCGGCAGGTTGGGAGGTTGCGGAGGATGGATGGCGACTCGAACTGTAGAATCTGCCTCAATTCCCTTGACCGCCGAGGAGCTTCGTTCGCGCTTGCGGCAGGTTGGTGAAGAACGCTATCACCATCGCCATCCCTTTCACTTGCTGATGCATGAGGGCAAGTTGAGCCGAGGCCAATTGCAGGCATGGGCGCTCAACCGTTACTACTATCAGAGCCGCATTCCGATCAAGGACGCGATTCTTCTTTCCCGCAGCACCGACGCCGATTTTCGCCGCGCCTGGCGCAAACGCGTGGTTGATCACGACGGCGACGTAGAGCACGAAGGTGGAATTGAGCGGTGGATCCGGCTGGCCGAGGCTACCGGGCTTGGCCGTTCGCGCATGACCGCTTGCGAAGAAGTGCTTCCGGCCGTCCGCTACGCTGTCGACGCTTACCTTGATTTAGTCGCGAACCGCACACTTCTCGAAGCCGTAGCATCTTCACTGACCGAAATGTTCTCCCGCGATTTGATCGCCTTGCGGATGGACCGCATGCGCAAGCACTACCCCTGGCTTTCTGGCGGGTTGGATTATTTCACCGCGCGCCTCGATCAGGCGCCGGAGGACGCGGCCTTCGCGCTCGATTGGGTCACCCGTCACGCAGCAACCCGCGAGGCGCAGGAGTTGGCGATCGCGGCGCTGAAGGCGAAATGCGATATCCTCTGGGCGCAATTGGATGCGATCTATTATTCCTACGTGCAACCGGGATGGCCTCCGCCCGGCGCGTTTCGCATCGAGGAACGCTAGCCGTGCCGCCGCCAACAGATTCCAGCCAGCCTCGCCTCGCAGCCGGTTGCCGATGGGGGAACATTGCCGATGATCCTGCCATTCTTTTTCCTGAAGGGATGATCCGTGTGCAGGGCACCGGGCAAGCCATTCTCGCGCTTTGTGATGGAACCCGAACGGTGGCAGAGATCGGCAAAATATTGACTGCGAAATACGCCGGCGTGGATCCGGCAAAGGTTCGCCGCGACGTGAGTAAGTTTTTAGAAGACCTTCAAGCTAGGCGCATTATTGACTACTAGGTTGTTCATACCGAAACGCGGATGAGTACTGCTGCCAAACCCCTCGCCCTGATTGCCGAGATCACCCACCGGTGCCCGTTGCATTGCGTCTATTGCTCCAATCCTCTGCAAATGGCCTCGGCAAAGCGCGAACTGCCCACGCAGGAATGGATTCGCGTTTTTCGCGAAGCCGGTCAGTTGGGAATGCTGCACCTGCACCTTACCGGCGGCGAACCGCTGGCGCGTCCAGATCTCACCGAACTCATCGCCGGGGCCCGCGCGGCTGCGCTTTACACAAACCTGATCACCTCCGGCATCGGCCTGTCCGAACCGCTTCTCGCCGCCCTCGTTGAAGCCGGCCTCGAGCACATCCAGCTAAGTTTTCAGGATGCCAACGAACAGACCGCGAACTGGATCGCCGGCGCGAAATCTCATGCTCGCAAGATCGCTTTGGCTGAAACAATCCGCCGCTTCCGTACTGCCTTCACCGTCAATCTTGTTGTGCACCGTCAGAATCTCGATCACATCGAAGAGATGATTTCATTCATCGAGTCGCTGGCTCCTGATCGCATCGAGATCGCGCACGCCCAATATTACGGTTGGGCTTTGAAGAACCGCGACATGCTGCTTCCAACGCGCCAGCAGGTGGATCGCTGCATGAAAGCGGTTGGCGAGGCGCAAGAACGGCTGGCGGGACGCATACGCATTGATTGCGTGGTTCCCGATTATTATGCCCGCTATCCCAAAGCTTGCATGGGCGGGTGGGGCCGGAAATTGATGTTGGTTGATCCCTCCGGCCAGGTGCTGCCCTGCCATGCCGCCGGCGTCATTCCGGGCATATCATTCGACAATGTCTGCCATCATTCCCTGGAATGGATCTGGAATGAATCGTCTGCTTTCCGGCGTTTTCGCGGCGAAAATTGGATGGTCGAGCCCTGCCGCAGCTGCGATCGGCGCGCCGAAGACTTTGGCGGTTGCCGTTGCCAGGCATTTCTCCTCGCCGGAGACGAGAACGTAACCGATCCCGCATGTTCCCTGTCTCCGCATCACCATCTGATCGAAATCGCCGTCAGCGAAGCTGGCGCGCTTCCTCAAATAGTTGACTGGTCCTACCGCATCAACCCGGCTTAGCCCGCCAGAGCGATACCCACAAGCGTGTGCAAAACTTGGTGGTGTCTTTTAAGACACTACCCAAAACTTTGCACACTTGACAGTGATTACCCTTGAGCGGATAGTTCCTGAACTGGGCCACATCGGGTGCTGCAACCCGCCGTTCCCAAATCAAAAGGCCCCATCAAAGTAAGCCAATCGCATCGTAACTCTCCGGCCTCACAGGTGGAGTGTCCACGTTCCACCTCACTTCTGCCTATCCCCCGGAATGTCTCCCTCCAGTAAAAAGATTGTCAACAGGATGTCAAACGCCGCTTTTTGCGCAGAAAATAATAGTAATCTTGTGCATATTCCCGCCGCATAGACGGGAAATGCGGAGCCGACCATGATCAGCGCAGGAGCAGTTCGCCAGCCAACCATTCAGCGCAGCCTGGGGGATCTTGGCGCGCACACGAAGGATTTACCGTACCTTGTTCCGGGGGCGAGGGCAATGGAGCGAATATTGGTGGTGGAAGATGACCGGGCAGTGCAAAAGGCCTTGAAGCGTTTGTTCGAGGGGGAAGGGTTTGCGGTTGAGATCAGCGCCGATGGCAAATCGGCGGTAGAGGCGTTTCGCGCCAACATGCCTGCCGCTATGGTGCTGGATCTTCGTCTGCCTGCCATGTCGGGCCGTGATGTTTGCCGGGAGGTCAAACAGGCCTCGCCCAATTTGCCGATTATCGTGCTGAGCGCGGCCAGCGATGTCTCCGACAAGGTGCTGTTGCTGGAACTGGGCGCCGATGACTATGTCACCAAGCCCTTCAGCCCGCGTGAACTGCTGGCTAGGGTACGTGCCGCGTTACGGCGCACCGTCCGCACCACCGCTGGCGAACTCATGTCCTTCGATGGCATCACCGTGGACTTTACCAAGATGGAAGTTGCTCGCGACGGAGAGTCTGTAATCTTGACGGCGCAGGAATTCAAGACCCTTAAGTTTCTGGTTCAGAATCCGGAGCGCGTAGTGTCGCGCGATGAACTTCTGAACGAAGTCTGGGGATATCAGAATTACCCTTCCACCCGCACCGTGGACAATCACATTCTGAAATTGCGCCAGAAGCTCGAGCGCGATCCGGCAAACCCCATCCATTTCCGGACCGTTCACGGCGTGGGATACAAGTTTGTTCCGTAGCTTCGGGAGGCGGATCTTTGGTTTGCAGTTGCAGTTGGGGGATATCATGTGTGAGGTAAGTCACGGCACAGTGGAAAACTGTGCCCTTTTGCAATCGGACAAGACCACGGAGGTAAAGCAGGCGTGGTGAAACTTCGGATGCGGACAAAGTTTCTGTTTTCCATGCTCCTGATCTCCGCCGCTCTGACTTGCATCAGTCTTTTGCTGGTGCGCAGCAGCGTGCAATCGCAGGTAAGAAAGGGGATCGTTGCCGACCTGCAGAATTCTGTCAGTACCTTTCAGAATTTCCAGCGCGAACGGGAGTTGACCCTCACGCGCTCGGCAGAACTCCTTGCCGATCTGCCCAATCTGCGCGCTCTGATGACGACTCAGCACGAAGCCACCATTCAGGACGCTTCAACATCCTTGTGGCGTCTTGCCGGGAGCGATTTGTTTGTGCTCGCCAACCGCACTGGACAAGTGGTGGCCCTCCACACGGCCTCCGACGGCTTCTCGCGTGAGATGGCGCAGCAGTCTTTGAACAGCCCGCTGAATCTGGAAGGTCCCCAGTGGTGGTTCGGCGGTCACCATCTCTACCAGGTTTTTCTGAAGCCAATATACTTTGGCCCGGCCGGCGAGAACCGCCTGCTCGGGTTCCTGGTCGTAGGCTACGACATTGACGACGGTGTCGCTTCGCAGGTCAGCCGTATCGCTGCCAGCCAGGTGGCCTTTTGCTATGGCGACACGATCGTCCGCAGCACGCTTAGTCCGGCACAGGAAGCAGAGTTGTCCCGCCATCAGCTTGCGGTATCCAGCACCGGAGTCGCCGGGCCGGAGCAGGTCCAGCTGGGAGATGAGCATTTCCTGGCCACCTCGCTCGAACTTGCGCCCGGCAAGAGCCCTTCAGTCCGGCTCAGTGTGCTCAAGTCCTACGATCAGGCCACCGCCTTTCTCGACAGCCTGAACCGCCTGCTCCTGGCTTTGGGTCTGGCAACAATGCTTGCCGGAAGCGCCCTGGTGTTCTTCATCAGCACCACCTTTACTCGTCCGCTGAGCAATCTCGTGGCTGGAGTTCGCGCCCTGGGCAGGGGCGACTTTCACTACCAGCTCGACGCGCGCGGAGGCGACGAAGTCGCCGAGGTGACCGCTGCATTCAACCGCATGCGCGACAGCCTGCTCAAGACGCAACAGGAGCTGCTCGAGGCCGAACGCCTTGCCACCATCGGGCGCATGGCGAGTTCAATCTCCCACGATCTGCGCCACTCTCTGGCGGCCATCGTCGCCAATGCCGAATTCCTTTGCGAAAGCCGCTTATCCAGCGAGCAGCGCGAAGACCTCTATCAGGAAGTTCGCCTCGCAGTCAATCAGATGACCGAGCTGATTGATTCCTTGTTGGAGTTCTCCCGGACCCGCGAATCTTTGCGGCCAACCTACGGAACCATAAAGGACGCGGTGGAGCGGGTAGTCCATGCCATACGCGCCCGGCCCGATTTTCATCTGGTTCAAATCACCGTAACTCAGAGCGGCAACAGCGCCGGCTGGTTCGATTCCAGAAAACTCGAACGCGCGCTTTACAATTTGATTTTGAATGCGTGTGAAGCGATCAATGGGCGCCTGGGACGGGTCGAGGTCGAAATCCGTCAAGCCGCCAACGGCGTGGAAATTCGCGTAGCCGACAACGGCCGTGGTATTCCAGAGTCCATCCGGGATACCCTTTTCGAACCCTTCACCAGCTTTGGCAAGGAGAACGGGACCGGCCTCGGCTTGACGGTGGTCCAGAAGATTGTTCAAGACCATGGCGGCGATGTGGCGGTCGAAAACACTTCCGATGAGGGGACTATATTTGTCGTTACTCTCCCCTTGGCCTCGTCAGCGGTGACGGACGCGGGAGGCGTCAAGCTGCCTCCGCCATTAGTCCATACAAAACGAGCTCCGTCGGAGTAGGATTCCAGGTAACGAGAGTCCGGTGTGTGCCGGGACCGGACAGCCTCAGATTCAAAGCAGCGGTTGAGTACTTCCTAGGTCTTCTGCGGGAGGCGAATTGTGAAACAGCGGAATCACGTGTCTCAGCCAGATGGACAACGCTCAAATTCCAGGCATCGCATCCGAGGTTGGATCCAGGAACTGCCCATGGTTGTGGTCCTGCTTATGCCCACTGCGTTCGCCTGGGCCCAACAGGTCGGCAGCGGTGCTTCCGAGACCCAGAGCGCGGCCATGTCCGCTGCCATTCACGATTTGCAGCAGCAGGTGAGCGAACTGCGCGCGGCTGTCGCCGAGGTGCGCTCCGAAGCCGCCCAATACCGTGCCGAGACGGCCCAGCTCAGAAAGGAATTGCAGGCGACGCGTGACCAGCTGGCAACCGAGTCTCCAGTCCCGGCTTATCCTAACCAAACGGCACCGGCGGAAGCCCCCGCCGCGGTTCAAGTTCCCGCATCTCCTTCTCCTCTTCGGCCCGCGTCGCTCGAAGACCGGGTGGCTTCCCTGGAGGAATCAACCCAGCTGCTGAACGGTAAAATAGACGAACAGTATCAGACCAAGGTGGCCAGTGCTTCTAGGTATCGGGTGCGGCTTTCCGGCATTGTGTTGATGAACCTTTTTGACAACCGCGGAGCGGTAGACAATCAGGATTTTCCCACTTGGGCGACTCCTGTTCCCATGGCAGGTCCCAACGGCGTCTTCGGTGCAACCCTGCGCCAGTCCGAGATCGGTCTGGAGGTGTTCGGCCCGACTCTGGCCGGCGCGAAAACTTCAGGCGAAGTTTCCGCCGATTTTTCCGGTGGATTCCCCAACCTGGTCAACGGCGTCACCTCCGGCCTTTTTCGTCTGCGAACTGCGGACCTGCGGCTGGATTGGGACCAGACCTCGCTCGTAATTGGGCAAGACAATCTTTTCCTTTCCCCGCTGTCGCCAACCTCATTCGCTTCCTTGGCCGTTCCCTCGCTCAGCTATGCTGGCAACTTGTGGGGATGGATACCGCAGGTGCGAGTGGAACACCGCTTCGATCTTTCCGAAAACGACAAAATCACGCTCCAGGCGGGCATCCTCGATAATCTCGACGGCGAAGAGCCATATTTCGCTCCGGAAAATCAGCCATCGGCTGGAGAAGGCGCCGGGCAACCGGGATACGGGTTGCGGACGGCATGGACCAGAACCGTTTTCGGCCAACCAATGACCTTTGGCGCGGCCGGCTACTATGCCCGCCAGGCTTGGGGGTTTGGCCATCACACTGATGGGTGGGCCGGCATGACCGACTGGCAAATTCCGCTGCCGGCGAGGCTATCTCTCTCCGGTGAGTTCTACCGCGGATTCGCCATTGGCGGCTTCGGTGGCGCGCTGGGCCGCAGCGTCTTGTTCAGCGATCAGCCCGGTTTGCCCGGTACGGCCGTACATGGCTTGAACACCATCGGAGGCTGGTCTCAGTTGAAGTTCAAAGCCATGGCCAAACTCGAATTCAATGGCGGCATCGGCGTTGACAGTCCTTACGCGAAAGACCTGGGAACATTTAATAATCCGCAGGGTTATTTGCCTTTCCTGGCTCAGAATCGCGGGGCCGTCGTCAACTTTATCTACCGGCCGCGTTCGAACTTGCTATTTTCGACTGAATATCACCGCCTTCGCACATTTTCGTACGAAAGCGCCAGTTGGACCGCAAACCAGGTGAACGGCGTCATGGGGATCCTCTTTTGATCCGCGCGAAAACATATTGGCTCCTGGCGCTGCTTTTTTGCGGCTGCGCCGTCTTCGCGCAGGAATCAACTTTAACGGCTCGCGTGGCGCTGATTGATGGCGGAAACAACCATGCCCGTCAGGCCGGCAATGTCGTGATCTGGCTCACCCCGCGCGGCGACGTTCCTCAACCCGCCGCGGCCGCCGACCCGCCGCTCAAACGGCCACGCCTGGTGCAGAAAAACAAAAGCTTCATCCCTCACGTTTTGGTCGTGCCCGTCGGGTCGGTCGTCGAGTTTCCCAACGAAGACCAGTTTTTTCACAACGTCTTCTCGCTCTTTGATGGCAAACGCTTCGACCTGGGGCTTTACGAGGCCGGCACCACCCGCGACGTTCACTTCGACAAGCCGGGAATCTCCTACATCTTCTGCAATATTCATGCGGAGATGAGCGCGGTTGTCGTCGCTCTCAATACTCCGTACTACGGCGTCTCCGATTCCCAGGGCCAATTGCTCATCCCTCATGTGCCGCCCGGGCGCTACGTGCTGCATATCTGGTACGAGTCTGCTTTGCCCGAGGTCCTGAACCGCATGACCCGCGAGATCGAGATTTCCGAGAACAATTCGAACCTGGGTTTTCTGCGTCTGCCATCAGCCGGTCTCCCCGCGCCCCATAAAAATAAATATGGCCAGGACTACCCGCCCGCAGCCCCGGACAGCTCAACCTATGAGCATCCATAGAGGACCGTCGGCACGGATGCCAGCGAATGTCTGGAATTTCCAACCCAGGTTGGTCATTCCCTGAGCCCGGCGCAAATCGTGCCCCGTGGTCTCTGATCTCGACCTGTTTTTCTTCCCGCCGTCCTTCGCGTGCTGCGCGACTAAGCGTTTTGGTAGTGACAAGGTCAAACCTTGTCACTGCCAGCGTTTTGGTGGTGGTCTGTTTCGATCAAAACCGCCCATCACCAACGTTTTCGAATCATTGACTTCTGCCCGGGACAGGAACATAATCAGTGCGGCTTGGTTATCTCCCTGGCCAGAGTAAGCGAGTAACACCTTCCTAGGGAGACTCTGATTAAGTGCTCCCTTTCCACAGGAAGTATAGATAAAGTCGTGCCAGCATGAACTCTCTCGGCAAGCAGAGGACACTGGCGATGATGACGGGATTCGAGC
>Ga0335081_10000317_pt1 | contig 89731 bp, 74 predicted proteins | sample Lox_Sample_35_FD_206713 | JGI IMG/M metagenome (GOLD analysis project Ga0335081, IMG submission 206713) | Soil microbial communities from Loxahatchee National Wildlife Refuge, Florida, United States - Lox_Sample_3.5 | ecosystem: Environmental > Terrestrial > Soil > Wetlands | place: USA... | reverse complement strand
GATCTGTGCGGGAAGCCGCGGCCTCGTCAAAAGGAGAGCGTCCGGCTCGCGCGGAGCAAGGCACGTTGCATGCCGAAGACGAACGTGTGGGACAACTCGCGGCAAAAGTCGAGCATCTGGAAAAAGACGTGGCCGATTTGCAGCGGCAATTTGCGGAGTTTCGGAAGCAGTTTGAGTGAGCGGCGCGTCGAAAAGCATGAGTGCCGCGGCTGCGCAAAAGCAGAAGACAGTTGAACGCAGAGACGCAGAGTGCGCAGAGAAGAAAGAGCAAACACGGCAGTCCGACGGGGCAAACCCATTACAGCGTAATGCAAAAGAATCTTGTGATTTTTGTTTCGTAAGGGTTGACAGGGACCCTTGGGAATTTTTAACATGATGCTTCTCATTTAGTCGGTTGCATCTGCTTGGGGCGGTTCGAGTTGTACATTTCTTTAAAGCAAAAAAATCATGATTACAGTTAACGAGCTTACGAAGAGGTACGCGCGGAATACGGCTGTCGACCATATCTCATTCTCGATTGAGAAGGGACAGATTGTCGGCTTCCTGGGGCCGAATGGCGCCGGAAAAACCACCACGATGCGCATGTTGACGTGCTTCATGCCGCCAACCTCGGGCACGGCGACGGTGGCGGGATTCGACGTGCTGGAAGAGCCGATGGAAGTGAAGAAGCGCATCGGCTACTTGCCGGAGACGCCGCCGCTGTATCCGGAGATGCGGACCGGCGAGTATTTGTCTTTCGTCGGCGCGTTGAAGGGTTTGTCCGGCGCGCAACTGAAAGAGCGCGTGAACTACGTTTGCGAACGCTGCGCGATCGCGGATGTGCGCGACAAGCTGATCAGCAAGCTGTCGAAAGGCTACCGGCAACGCGTAGGACTGGCGCAGGCGATTATTCACAATCCGGACGTGTTGATTTTGGACGAGCCAACCGCGGGTTTGGACCCGAAGCAGATCAACGAAACGCGCGATTTGATCAAGAGCCTGTCAGGTGACCACACGATTATTTTGAGCACGCACATTTTGCCGGAAGTGGAGCAGACCTGCGAGCGCGTGATCATCATCAACAAAGGGAAGGTGATCGCGACGGATTCGGTGAACAACCTGCAAAATCGGGCGCGTGGCGTGGAGTCGGTGCTGGTGGAAGTGGCTGGCCGCAACGGCGATCTGGATCCGAGCGCGGTGCTGCAGCGGCTGGAGTTGGTTCCGGGCGTGAGTAAGGCCGTGTTCAAGGAAAAGCGCCAGACGCGGAATATTTTTGAGGTAGAAAGCGGAAGAGGAAAGTTGGTGCGCGGAGACCTGGCGCGCGCGGTGGTAGAAGCGGGCTGGGATTTGAATGAGCTGCGGTCGTCGGCGATGAGCCTGGAGGAAGTGTTCCTGCAACTTACGGGCGATCAGAACGCGTCAGCACCGGCACAGCCGGAAGAAGAGCTGGCAGTGAAAGGGGCGGGGAAGTGAGAAACGTCTATTTAATCTGGCGCAAGGAGATGCACAGCTATTTTGTGTCGCCAATAGCGTATTTGCTGCTGGTGATGTTTGCGCTGATTTTCGGATTTTTCTTCTGGAACATCCTGAGCTATTTCGTGAAGGCGGGATTCGAATCGCAGATGCGCGGCGAGATGTTTCCGATGAACGTGAACGAGCAGGTGATCCGGCCGCTGCTCGGGAACGTGGGAGTGATCGGCCTGTTTTTCATTCCGTTGATCAGCATGCGGCTTTTCGCGGAAGAGAAGCGCAGCGGGTCGATTGAATTGCTGGTGACCTCGCCGATTCGCGACGGGGAAGTGATTTTCGGCAAATGGTTATCGGCGCTGACGCTTTACGCGGTGCTCCTGCTGCTGACCGGCCTGAATTTCGTCTTTCTCTTCGCGTATGGCAGTCCGGATTGGAAGCCCCTGGCGATCGGGTACCTGGGACTGCTGCTGCAGGCGGGCGCGCTGCTGGCCATCGGGATGTTCATCTCTTCGCTGACCAAGAATCAGATCATCGCGGGAGCGGCGACTTTCGGCGTGTGCCTGCTGTTGTGGGTGATGGAATGGGTGAGCGGGTACGATTCGTCGACCTGGGCGACGGTACTGTCATACATGTCGATCACCACGCACAATGCGTCGTTTGCGAAGGGGTTGCTGGACATGAAAGACGCGATCTACTACGCGACGCTGATCTTCCTAGGGATCTTTTTCACGGCGCGCTCGCTGGAGTCGCTGCGGTGGAGGTCGTAAGTGAATAAAGAATTTCTGAAGGCGCGACAGACGAAATACGCGGCGTACGCGACGCTTTACATCGTGGTAGTGCTCGCGGTGGTGACGGTGGGCAATATGTTGGCTAAGCGCTACGACAAGTCGTATGACGCGACCAGCAACAAACGCTATAGCCTTTCGGACCAGACCAAAAAAGTGGTGAAGGGCCTGAAGCAAGACGCGACGATCACCTATTACGATCAAACATCGCGGTTTCAAGAAGCCAAAGACAAGCTGGACCAGTACGCGAGTCTCTCGCCGAAGGTTCATGTGGAATACGTCGATCCGGATAAAAAGCCAGAGCTGGCCCGAGCTGCCGGCATCAAGAACTACGGCACAACGGTCGTGCGCGTCGGCTTGAACAAGAATGAAGCCAAGACCACGAGCGAAGAGGACGTCACGGGCGCCTTCATTCGGGATTTGAAGAATACGACGCGCACGGTGTGCTTTGTGGAAGGAAGCGGCGAGCACCAGATTGACGACTCCGGGCGCAACGGCTATCAGCGCTTCAAGGATTTGCTGGGCAAGGATGAGTATCAATCGAAGTCCATCAACCTGTTGCTCAAAGCCGAAGTGCCTGCGGATTGCACGGTGGCCGTGGTGGGCGGGCCGCGCAGCGATTATTTGCAGCCCGAAGTGGATGCCCTGAAGAAGTATGTGGAAGACGGCGGCCGCGCCATGTTCTTGCTCGATCCACCGCTGAAGATGGGGGCGCGCGACCAGATCGGGGACAACGACGCATTGAGCGGCGTGCTACAAACCTGGGGCGTAACGCCGGATAAAGACCTGGTGCTGGACATGAATCCGATTGGCCAGGTGTTGGGCGCGGGACCGGAAGTCGCGCTGGTGATGCGCTACGACAGCCACGCCATCGTGAACGAAATGAAAGGCACGGCGACGGGATTCCCGATTTCGCGTTCGCTGGAAACCAAGAACGGCGACAAGACTTCGGTGACGAAGCTGTTTGACGCGTCGGAAGGCAGTCTGGCGACGACGAAGTTGGACGATCCGAATATCAATACATCCGATCCAAAGAACAGGAAAGGGCCGTTGACTCTGGCTGCTGCGGGAACGTACACGACGGGCAAGGATAATTCGCAGGGGCGCTTTGTTGTGGTCGGCAGTTCGGAATGGGCGACGAACGGATATCTGGGCTTCCAGGGCAATCGCGATTTCGCGTTGAACGCGATGAACTGGCTTTCTTCGGATGAGGATCTGATCTCGATTCGGCCCAAAGAGCCGGAAGACCGGCGCATCATGATGACCGAAGCGCAGCAGCACCGCATGATCGTGACCAGCCAGTTTTTGTTTCCGCTGGCGGTATTGGTGGTCGGCGTTTCGGTTTGGTGGCGGCGCCGGTAAGGCGTTTGGGGCCGCAACAAGAGTCGCTGTTGCGGCGTGATGTTAGTCTGGATTTCAGAGTGCGGTAATTCTCACAGTGTCGGGACAAAGCATATGAAAGGTTATGGGTTGTTGGTAGCCGCGTTGGTGTTAGCGGCGCTTTCGGGCGTGCTGTACTGGTCGAATCATAAGAAGGCCAGTCCAGAGTCGGACATGAAAGTGTCCGCGGATACGCCTCCGAAGATTTTGAGCATTCCGGAAGCAGACATCGCCAAGGTGGGCATCAAGCGCAAGGGCGAAGAGGAAGTGACGCTAGCCAAGGATGCGGCGGGGAAATGGCAAATCACTGCGCCGAAGACTCTGGCCGCGGATCAGAGCAATGTGGGCAGCCTGGTGTCCACACTGTCCGGGCTGACCTCGGAACGGCTGATCGAAGATAAAGCCGCAAATCTGGGGGAGTACGGCTTGGCGGAGCCGTCGGTGGAAGTGGATGTGACCGAGAAAAACAACAAAACGGACAAGCTGTTCGTTGGCGACAGCACGCCGACGGGCAGCGCGGCGTATGTGGCGGTGGCCGGCGATCCGCGCGTGTTTACGGTGGCAACGTATACGAAAAACAGCTTCGACAAGAGTGTGAAGGATTTGCGGGAGAAGCGGCTGCTAACGTTTGACAGCGACAAGCTGAGCCGGGTCGACTTGGATACGAAGAAGCAGCAGATTGAGTTTGGGCGGAACAAAGACCAGTGGCAAATCGTGAAGCCGAAGCCGTTGCGGGCGGACGATTCGAAAGTGCAGGATTTGATCCGCAAGCTCAGCGACGCACGCATGGATTTGAGCGGCACGGATGATGATGCGAAGAAGGCGGCCGCGGCGTTTGCGTCGGGAACGGAAGTGGCGAAGGCGCAGGTGACGGACACGTCGGGAACGCAGACCCTAGAGGTGCGCAAAAACAAGGATGATTACTACGCGAAATCGACTGCCGTCGAGGGCGTGTATAAGGTCGGCAGCGACGTGGGGCAGGCGCTGGACAAGAGCGTCGATGATTTTCGGAACAAGAAATTGTTTGATTTTGGGTTCAGCGATCCGGACAAGATCGCATTTCGCGACGATACGAAGACGTATTATCTGACCAAGGGCGGGCAGGATTGGTTCCTGGCGGATGGGAAGAAGGCAGACGCGATTCCGGCGGAAACGTATTTGGAGAAAGTGCGGGATTTGAGCGCCAGTAAATTTGTGGACGCGGGATTCACTACGGCGGCGATGGAGTTGACGGTGACGCCGGGCGGCGGCAAAGCGGCGGAGAAAGTGCTGATCGCGAAGAACGGCGATCAGTATGTGGCGAAGCGGGAGAATGAGCCGGCGTTGTACGAGTTGGACGCGACGGCGGTGAAGGATTTGGAGAAAGCCGCGGCGGATTTGAAGCCGGCACCGGCGCCTACGCCAAAGCCGGAGCCTTCGCCTAAGGCGAAAAAGTAGGATTGGGCTGCCGTTGCCAAAAGACGCCCGCTGTTCATCTCAGCAGCACAAGAAAATCAATCCGGTTTCGTTTTTCCTTTTACATCGCGAATCGTGCGGTGAAGAAGTGACTTTTCTTCGCGGGTGAGCGGGCGGGTGGCGCCTTTGGCTAAGGCGCCCAACTGCAGCGGACCGATGGCCACGCGAATCAAGCGCAATACTTCGATGTTTTGTGTCTCGAGCAGGCGCCGAATCTGGCGGTTCTTTCCTTCGTCCAGAATGATGTCGAGCCAGGAATTTTTGTCGCCGTGGCGGAGCAAGGAAGCGCTCTTGACGCGCAGGAGTTCGCCGCTGCTGGTGCGCACGCCTTGTTGGAGCTTGGCCAAGAGTTGCTCGTCGGGAATGGCGGCAATTTGGACGTGATAGGTTTTCTCGAAATGCGTTTCGGGAGCGGCGATGCGATTGGCCCAAGCGGTGTCATTGGTGAAAAGGAGCAGGCCTTCGCTGGCTTGGTCGAGCCGGCCGACGGGTGAGCACCAGGGTGTGCCGGCGGGAAGATAGCGGTAGACAGTGTCGCGGCCCTTTTCGTCGGAGGCGGTAGTGACGACGCCGCGCGGCTTGTTCATGGCAAGGTAAAAAAGCTTTGCGCGTTCGAGTGGGCGGCCTTCGACTTCGATGCGGTCTTGGCCGAGGCGAACGGGAGTTTCTGGGTCGCGACGGACTGCGCCGTTCAGTCGTACCTTGCCCCTGCGAATCAGCCGCGTCGCTTGTGCGCGCGAGCAGTAACCCAACTTGGAGATAGCGCGGGCGAGGCCGGTGTTGTTCGAAGATTCACCCACGGCCTTATTCGAAAGAGACGGAAATTTCGGTGAGGCTTCCGGGCAGCGCTTTCTCAACAGAGTCCAGGGCAACGATAGCTATTTTTCGGCGAGCCAAGTTCTGTTGTTCCGGGATGCTCTGATCGGCGGTCAACAATACATCGAAGCCGGCTGCGTCCGCAGCCGCGAGAAGATCACCGTTTCTAAGTTGGTCCCAACCCTCAGCTCGGCATTCAACTACGTCGTGACCGCGTAGAGCCGCAAGTACACCTCGGGGAGTGCAGTTGTCGAGCAAGATGCGCATTCAGAACGTGCTGACGGGAACTTCGAGGCTGCGTGCCGCGAATTCAAGTACGGCTTTGATCTCCTCGCGAGAGACAGGAAATTGTTCCATGATTTCGTCAATGGTCATGCCGTCTTCAAGATTGTTGAAGACGACGGATACCGGCGTGCGGCTGTTCTTGAATAGCCAGGCACCGCCCACTTTTCCAGGTATTCTCTCCACCGCTGGGCATTGTGACCAATCGAGAGGCATGTTTTCCTCGCGCCTGTTCGCGGGCGAACGTTTTCACGATGATATCACGAGGGGGAGGGGGCGGATGTTGGAACCGGAGCGGGCGCATCGTGTTTTACGGCGCCGAAGCGCTGGGCGAGCCAGGTGCGAACTTCGGCGGGATCGTAGTGGAAGGGGCCCATGCCACCGCGATAGGCGATGCGGCCGTGCTCGTCGATGACGTAGAGACGTTCTGGCCAGGCGGAGTAGGCCAGGTCGGCGGCGTTGGCCATGTCATCGATGCCGAACTCGATGGGGTAGCTGTAGCGTTTAATGAAATCGTTGGCGATGGCGACGCGCTGCGCGAGCGTTTTGGGTTGCGCGTAGCAGACGTCTTCTTTGACGTTGGATTTCATTTGCCATTCGTCGGTGGGATGCGCTTCGCGCACGTAGACGGTCAGAAAATCGGCGTGATCTTTGTAGTCGTTATAGAGCTGAACCACGTCACCGACGTGGCGCCGGAAGGGCGGTCAAGTATAGCTGCCGAAGATGACGACGAGCGGGCGGGCGCCGGTGCGTTCTCTCAGATGAAAACGATCCGTGCCATCGAGGGCGACGAGACGCGCGTCGGGTGCGTCGTCGCCGACTTTCAGGCTGCCGCGGTGCATGTGCGGGAAAGCGTAGCGCACCATGCCGTAGGCGTCTTTGGGGCTGCCGGCCATCATGGAGAGGCCGACGAAGGCCGCAACGAGCATCACGAACACGATACCGATGGTCCATTTCCAGAAAAGGCTCATAAACTCATTCGCCTCAGACGCGGTTGGCGCAACCGATGACCCGCCTGCCGCGACCTCTTACCGGTGACCCGCCCCTGGCGCGAAGCCTGCCAGCTTGCGCCCCTAACATGCTAACGGCCGAGCGCGAACGCTAACATCGGCGGGTCAAGGTCCAAAATAGTGTTTTTCTACTACTCTCGTTTCCTACTCCGTTTTTTCTGGCTCCGTTTTCCGCTACGTTGGCGCTCCAGTAGTTGCCGCCGCGGCGGGCGCGGAAGTTTGGGTCAGCTGCCCGAGCAACTCTTCCCGGTGCGCCTGATATTTCGCTAGCGCACGCTCGATGACCGTGACTGCCGCGTAGCTCGGCAAAATGTCTTCCACCTCGACGCGCTTGCCTTCGAGCTGCTTGTAGTCCTGAAAAAAACGCTTCAACACTTGCAGCCGATGGGGCGGCAAATCACGAGCTTCGATGTAACTGTTGAATTCGGGATCGTTGGTGGCGACGGCGATGATTTTGTCGTCGGTGGCGCCGGAATCGATCATGGTCATGATGCCGATGGCGCGGGCTTTGATCATGGCGAGGGGCTGGACGGGTTCCTGGCAAAGGACGAGGACGTCGAGGGGATCGTTGTCTTCGGCGTAGGTTTGCGGAATGAAGCCGTAATTGGCGGGGTAGAAGACCGCGGAGTGGATGATGCGGTCGACTTTGAGAAGGCCAGTGGGCTTATCGAGTTCGTATTTCACGTTGGAGCCGAGCGGGATTTCGATGATGGCCTGAAAATCGCGGGGAAGGTTTTTGCCGGGGGACACGTCGTGCCAAGGATGAACCATCAGAAGCCCTTCTTGTGCAGGATGCCAGCAGTTCATTATCGCTTGAAATGGCCGTTTTCGGCTAACCTCGGGTCCGTTGGCGGCCCAGGCTGTTTTTCGGCGGGCATCTTGACCTGATCGGCCGGACTCTTGCCGGAAATTGCCGGAACTCGCAACCAAGACGATCGAGGGGGTTTGTTCGTCTATAGGCAGCGGCGGGTTGGTCGTCTCTAAATATAGAGAGCCGAATCCTCGCTTTAGAAGCCCCCAAAACCGGTGAGCGGAATTTTGAAGGAGGCGTGATGCCCCGAGGGAACTGGATGGCGGATTTTTGGCAGGATTTGAAGTATGGCGCGCGCACGCTTCTGAAGAGCCCCGGTTTCACGGCGGTCGCGGTGCTGACTATCGCGCTGGGCGTTGGTGCGAACACGGCGATTTTTTCTGTGGTGAATGCTGTGCTGCTCAAGCCACTGCCGTTTCGCCACCCCGAGCAAGTGGTAGCGCTGTGGGAGACCGAGACGGCGCCTGGCAATTTCCCGTTGACTGGCGAGGACTACACCGACTGGCGCACGCAGAACAAGACGTTCGAGGACATGAGCCTCTTTTCCTGGCCGCGCAACGCGAACGCCGCCAGCGACCAAGGCGCCGAAGGGGCCAACGTGGTGCGGACGCAAGCTAACTTTTTTGCCTTGCTCGGGGTTCAGGCGCAAATCGGACGAGCCTTTGCAGAGGGCGAGGATCAGCATGGCGGCAGCCGTGTGGCACTACTCAGCCACGCTTTCTGGATGAAGCGCTTCGGCGGGCAGGCCGATGCGTTAGGCAAAACCATCAAACTAAACTCCGAGTCCTACAACATCGTCGGGGTGCTTCCGGCCTGGTTCCGCATGGGGCCGTCGGTGGATGTGTATGTCCCGTTGGACATGAGCAAGGACAAAATCGGAGCGCGAGGGTCGCACCAATGGCTCGGCATTGGACGCATGAAGCCCGGTGTGGCACCTGCGCAGGCACGCGCCGATCTCAGCGTCATTTCCAAGCGCCTCGAAAAAGAGTTTCCGGGCACGAACCGCAACGTGGACGCGATCGTCACGCCGATGCGCGAGACGCTGGTCGGGGATTTTCAGTCGCAACTGCTGATTCTGTTCGGGTCGGTGGGCCTGGTGCTGGTGATTGCGTGCGCGAACGTTGCGAATCTGTTGCTGGCCCGGGCCACGAATCGCAGAAGGGAAGTAGCGATTCGCAGCGCGATGGGAGCGGCGCGGGGCCGGTTGATGCGCCAACTGCTTACGGAAAGCGTGCTGCTCGCGGTGCTGGGTGGTGCTCTGGGCGTCGCTTTCGCTTATGCAGGCGTCGAACTCCTTCGGAACAACTTGCCGCCGTCGGCCCCCGAACCGAATCCGATCGCGGTGGGTATGGTGCCGCTAGTCTTCACTTTTGTGGTGTGTTTGCTGGTGGGCGTGCTGTTTGGTCTTGCTCCCGCGTTGCAGTCCGCGCAAGTCGACTCCGCGGAAGCTTTGAAGTCGCGCGGAACCGCGCCAGCCGGAACGCGCGGGAGCCATTGGCTGCGGAATTCCTTGGTTGCGGCGGAAATCGCGTTATCGCTCGCGTTGCTTATCGGCGCCGGATTGCTGCTACGAACCTTCGCCAATCTGCGCGCCACGGACGTTGGCGTGCACGGCGAACACGTGCTGACCGGTGCGGTGCTGCTGCCCGAGAATAAGTACAAGACGTTCGACCAGGGCCGCGAATTTTACGGCCAGTTGCTGGCGCGACTGCAGGCCGCTCCCGGAGTGCAAGTCGCGGCGATCACGACGAAGCTGCCCCTGCTCGGCGGTAGCAACGGGTACATCACGATTCCAGGCCGCGAAGCCGACTCCATGACTGGTCCGCTGGTCGAGAATTCCTCCGTGAGCAGCGCCTATTTTCGGGCCATGGGAATTCCGCTGCTGGCAGGGCGCGAATTGAACGCCGAGGACTCTGAACTCACCACCAAATTTCTGCGGGAAGTGCTGCCGACAAAAACGGAAGCCGAAGCGGAAGCCATCGCCAAAAAGTACCTTTTGCACGCAATCATCAATCAGGCCATGGCCAGAACGTTCTGGCCCAACGAAGACGCAGTTGGAAAAGTTTTCAAAAGCTACACGACGTTCCAGGTCGTAGGGGTCGTCGGCGACGTGAAACAGCAGAGGCTGCGCGGGCCGGCTATGCCGGAAGTTTATTATCCGCTGGCGTGGGAGCTGAGTGACGTGAACCGTCCTTACGCGCTGGTCGTGCAGGGCGCAGGACAACCCGAGGCGTTGACCAGCACGGTGCGAAAGGTTGTGCAGGCCATGGATCCGAATCTCGCGCTGATGCATGTGCGCACGATGCCGCAAATCATGGCGGAGTCCATGACCGACACGAAATATGAAACGGCACTGCTGGGCTGCATGGCAGCGCTGGCGTTGCTTCTGGCAGCGGTTGGCATCTATGGCGTGATGTCTTACGTCGTTGGGCAGCGCACCAACGAAATCGGCATACGTATGGCGTTGGGTGCGGCGCGTTCTTCGATTTTGTTGATGGTTTTGCGCCAAGCAGGAGCTCTGCTGGGAATCGGCATCGTGATTGGACTCGCAGCGGCAGCAGTGGGAACCCAGTTAATGAAGAGCCTGCTGGTGGGCGTGCCGCCGATTGACCTGGTCACGTATGCGAGTGTCGCTGCGTTGCTGGCCTTCGTTGCGCTGCTGGCGTGCTATTTGCCGATTCAGAAAGCCACGCGTATCGATCCGATGATCGCGCTGCGCGATGAATAGCGCAGCCGACGCGAGCGCCTGCACTTACAACCCGAGAAGCATCGCTAGATGGTTTGGGTGGACCAGCAAAGGACAAACCAGACGTTTTCCATTCTTCGAAGAGTTACACTTGCACCAGTTCGCGCCTTTTGAGTCTCGGAAGAGCACGAATGGATCTTCCGGCCTTTTCTTGGGCGCGCCGCAACTCGTACAAACTTTGCAGATTCAGCCAGAACTCCGCGCTAGTCCCGAAAAAATGGGCCAGGCGTAGCGCGGTATCGCCGGTAATGGCACGCGTGCCGTTCAAGATCTGCGTAATGCGGTTGGTTGGGACGGCGAGTTGCCGCGCCAGCTCCGCTGCGCTCATCTCCAGCGTCGCAAGTTCCTCGGCCAGGTGTTCGCCTGGATGAATTGCCATAACCGCCATGTTCGGTCCTCTAGTGGTAGTCCACGATTTCTACGTTCGATGGTCCAGGCGCTTTATCATGCCACTCAAAACAAATCCGCTATTGATCGTCGACGCGGATGCTGTATTGGCCTTTGCGATCGCCCTGCAGAGCTTCGAACCGATTGCCCGGCAAGGCGGCTAAATCGCCGAGAGACGTAGCCGCTTCCATTCGGTCCAGCTTAAGGCGGGCGGCCCGCTCAACCCCGGCAAACGCTTTTATCCGCTTCCCATCCGCGAAGTTCCTAGTGCGCTTGTCCCGGTAGCTGACGATCATCTCATCCGCCCCTGAAGATATCAGGCTGATACGCGTTACGTCAAGCGTAACGGCGAGGCTCTTGAGCGTTTTTGACGCGCGCCCCCTGCGTGCGTGGCGTTAGGCGCGTGCCGGGACGGTGTCATGAACGGATGTGACTGGGTCGGACGATGCGGCCGGTTGGGCGGGCAGCTCGCGGCGTTTGGACCAGAAGTAGATGGCGAAGACGATGGCGACTAGCGGGACGACGCAGCCGAATTCGTCGATGTACCACTTGGTTTTGCCGGTATCGATGGTGATAGGGGTGAGAATGCCTTGGATGTAGAGATTGTGGCTGGCGTGGAGCATGGCGCCGGTCCAGAGGCTGCCGGATTTCAGGCGCATCCAGGCGAAGACAAAACTCATCGAGACGACCATCACGGTGAAACATGTCAGGTCATACCACGTGGGCGTGCCGTTGTTGTAGCCGCCGTAAATCAGGATGGGATAGTGCCAGACGGACCAGACGAGGCCGCTAATGATGGAAGTGAGGGTAAAAGAAAAGGTGCGGGAAAGTTCGGGGACGAGAAAACCGCGCCAGCCGATTTCTTCGCCGAGGGCGCTGGAGAGGCTGCCGATGAGGCCGTAGGCGGCGATGAGGATGAAGCCGAGGAGTAAGGCGAGCCAGTGCGGGCCGGTGAAGTGGGCGCGAGCGGCGACGGCGGAGAGATATTGCGGATTGCCAAAGCCGCCCAAGCCAGTGGTCCAGATAATGATGTACGCGATGCCAGCGTAAAGAATGGGAATGAGCCAGCTCCAGAATTGGTAGTTGCCTTTCCATTTCCAGCCCAGGTCGGAGAGACTGCGGCCATTGAGGCGCAGCGTGAGCATGCCGGCGAGCGCGGGGCACCACATCAGACAGAGGGTATAGACGCCGCCGCCCGCGCGTATACCTCCGCCATGCAGCATCAGAAAATAGAAAAGTGAGCTGAAGAGAAAAACGAGAACGAGATAGGTGAGGACCTGCACACGCGAACGCGCGGGTTGCGCCATTGGAAGCCTCCTAGCCCCACGTTACAGAGGCGGACCATATAACGAGAGCGGGCTGGACACAAGAGGTGCGCGGTCGGTTCGGCGAAGGCGTGCAGCGAGGATGGAGGCCGGGCTTGTGGGTGCGGCGTTGGTTGAGCAGAAAGTCGGCCGGCAGGATGCCCTTCGCAACTCAGGGCAAGCCGGCGGTACGAAATGTTAAGCGCGGGCTTTGTCGATCATCTCGTCCCAGATGCCCTTGGATTTGAGGATGAGTTCGACGGTTTCGCGAATGGCGCCGCGGCCAGCAACAGCGCGAGTGACGTAGTGCGCGGCGAGTTTGACTTCCAGAACGGCGTCGCCGACAGCGACAGCGAGGCCGATGCGCCGCATCACGGGAAGATCGGGAAGATCGTCGCCAACGAAAGCGACGGCGGATTCGGGCACGCCGGTTTTTTGCAGAATTTCTTCGAGGGCGGGAATTTTGGTGGGCTGCTTCTGATAAATGAATTCCATTTTCATTTCGTGCGCGCGGCGAAGGAGAGCGGAACTTTCGCGTCCTGTGATGCAGCCCGTGCGGATGCCGGCGGTGTGGGCAAGCGTCAGGCCCTGGCCGTCATGGGCGTCGAAGCTTTTGATTTCGAGGGCCGAGCCGTCAGGTTGGGAGAGCAGGGTGACGGAGCCGTCGGTCATGGTTCCGTCCACGTCCATGAGCAGGATTTGGATTTTGGCGGCGCGTTTTCTGAGCGAACTGGGAATCTTGGTTAGGCGCGGCAAAGGACGGCCTCCGGAGTGCGTGTGAAAAATAAAACAGGAGTGTAGCAGAGAAGCGTTGCGACGCGCTGTCGAGTAGAGCGCAGCAAGCTGCGCCACTACAAGGAGGGCGTTTTCGGTCGCGGAGCCAGAGAACTCGGTGGCGATGCTCAGGCTGCACAGGCCCGCTAACGCGGGTAAACAAGAGTGCCCTTCGCAGTTCAGGGCTAGCCTGTGCTGCTGGTTAGACGAGTTGCAGGCCCCAGAGGTCGTGGAGGTGGACGACGCCGAGCAGATGCCGCGTGTCACCAACCACAACCACCGAAGTAATTTTGCGTTTCTCCATCAGGGTCAACGCTTCGCTAGCGAGAACTTCCGGTCCGACCGTTTGTGCGGCGGTGTTCATGCACTGCGACGCAGTGAGGTTCAGCGTTGCGCCGCCATGCTTTTCCATCAGGCGACGGAGGTCGCCGTCGGTGATGATGCCTGCGAGGGTACCGTCACCGTTGACGACCGTGGTCATGCCCAGTTTTTTGGCGGACATTTCGTGAAATACGGCGGGCATGGGCGTCTCGGGAGAAACTCTAGGCAACGCGTTGCCAACGTGCATCACTTTGTCGACGCGGAGCAGCCGTTTGCCGAGGCTACCCGCGGGATGCAGCGCAGCGAAATCGTCGTGGCGAAAATCGCGGCGTTCGAGAAGGGAAACAGCGAGCGCGTCGCCGACGGCCATGGCGACAGTGGTGCTTGCGGTGGGGGCGAGATTGAGGGAGCAGGCCTCTTCGTTCACGCTGACATCGAGAACAACGTCGCTAGCGCGCGCAATCGTGGACTTGGCGTTTCCGGTTAGCGAGACCAGGGGAATGTCGAGACGTTTAAAGGCGTCGAGCAGCGAAATAATTTCTCTTGTTTCGCCGGCGTAAGAAACGGCGAGCACCGCGTCACCGCGGGCGAGCATGCCGAGATCGCCGTGGAGGGCTTCGGCGGGATGGAGGAAAAAGGACGGTGTGCCGGTGCTGGAGAGCGTGGCGGAGATTTTGCGTCCGACGATGCCGGATTTGCCCATACCCGTAACGGCGACACGGCCCTGGCAGGCGAAGAGCAAGTCGACGGCTTTTTCGAAGGTGGCATCGAGGCGAGCGAGCGCATCGCTGATGGCTTGCGATTCGATTTTGAGGACGCGGCGGGCGGTTTCCAGGCTCATACGAGGGCTTCTGCGGATCTTAAATATATTGCTGCTGGCTTTGCGGCGAGAGCGAGGGAAATGAACGGGCCGCCACTACGTTGGACGGTACTCACTGCACGCTCCAACGTCGCACCACGGTGGAAAGTTCCTTCAGGCGCTTTAGCAAGGCGGGAAGTTGGGCTAGCGGCAGGGCATTGGCGCCGTCGGAGAGGGCGGCGGCGGGATTCTCGTGGGTTTCGAGAAAGATGCCATCTACTCCCGCGGCGACACCGGCGCGCGCCAGCGGTTCGATGAATTCCGGTTGACCACCGCTGGCGTGGCCCTGGCCGCCCGGGAGTTGCACGGAGTGCGTGACGTCGAAGACAACCGGATACCCGAGCTTTTGCAGGATGGGGAAGGAACGCATGTCCACGACGAGGTTTTGGTAGCCGAAGGAGGCGCCACGCTCGGTGAGGACGATATTCGAGTTGCCGCTGGCGGCGATTTTTTCCACGACGTTGCTCATGTCCCACGGCGAGAGAAACTGCGCCTTCTTGACATTGATCACGCGGCCGGTTCTTGCAGCGGCGACGAGCAGGTCGGTTTGCCGCGCCAGAAATGCGGGGATTTGCAGAATGTCGCAAACTTCCGCTGCGGGTTGCGCCTGAGCGGCTTCGTGAATGTCAGTGAGGATAGGCAACTGCAAATCGGATTTGATTTTGCCGAGGATGCGCAGGCCTTCGGTGAGGCCGGGGCCGCGGAAGGCCTTCAGGGATGAGCGATTGGCCTTGTCGTAGGACGCCTTGAAGATATAAGGCACGCCACAATCGCCGGCGATCTTGGCCACTCTTTCGGCCATCATGCGCGCATGCGCTTCGCTTTCGATGACGCACGGCCCCGCGATCAGAAAAAGTGGATTGCCGCCACCAAGGCGCAGCGAGGCGACAGAGATTTCACGTGTTAGTAGCATGAAAGGCTACGAAGATAGCACAAGCAACGTTGCAAGGCGCTCGATCCGGACACAGGCTTCTTCGGCGAAGGCTACGCACTCGCGTGGGGAGCGGCCCGCATGGCGCTGCGCGGGTCTGTGCCCGAGGCGTGTTGCGGCTCAGGCACGCCTTCACCGACCGAGACTGCCGCAGCGGTGCCACGCAGGCGCGCTTTCTTGTGTTCCAGGGCGGCGCCGATGAAAGCGGCGAAGAGCGGGTGCGGCTCAAGCGGCTTGGACTTGAATTCCGGATGGAATTGGCAGCCCAGGAACCACGGGTGTTCGGGCGCTTCGATGATTTCGACGTAGTTTTCGTCGGGAGTACGCCCCGTGATGCGCAGGCCGGCGCCGACTAGCGTCTTCTCGTAGTCACGGTTGAATTCGTAGCGATGGCGATGGCGCTCGCTGATTTCGGTCTGGCCGTAGGCGCGCGCGGCGAACGAACCTGGTTCGAGTTTGCAGAGCCAGGCGCCGAGGCGCATGGTGCCGCCCATTTCGTCCACGCCAAGCAGTTCGCGCAACTTGTAAATGACGCGATGGGGCGTTTGCGGATCGAACTCGGTGCTGTCGGCTTGCTTCAGGCCGGCGGCGTCACGCGCGTATTCGATCGTGGCGCACTGCATGCCGAGGCAAATACCGAAGAAGGGCACTTTGCGTTCGCGCGCGTATTGGATGGTGTGGACCATTCCCTGAATGCCGCGCTTGCCGAAACCGCCGGGCACCAAAATGCCGTCAAAGCCACGCAGGCGCGCGGCAGCCGTTTCCGGCGAGTCAATTTCTTCGGCTTCGATCCACTCCAAAACTGTTTTGTAGTTGTGCGCCAAGCCGCCATGCATCAGCGCTTCACGCAAACTTTTGTACGCATCTTCGAGCTGGACGTACTTGCCGACTACCGCGATGCGCACTTCGCCGAGCGGATGGTGCATGCGATAGACCAGATCGAGCCAACGCGTCATGTCGGAGGGCCGATCTTCCAAACGCAACAACCGCAAAATTTGCGCGTCCAGGCCTTCTTTGCTCAGTTCGACTGGAACAGCGTAGATCGTATCCACGTCTTCCATGGAAATAACGCAGGATTCGTTTACGTTGCAGAACAACGCAATCTTTTTCTTTAGCTCCGCGGGAATGTGGCGGTCGCTGCGGCAGAGCAGAATATCCGGCTGAATTCCGATGCCCAGCATCTCTTTGACGCTGTGTTGCGTGGGCTTAGTTTTCAATTCCCCCGCTGCGGCGATAAAAGGCACCAGCGTTACGTGCACAAAGAGCGTATTTTCCACGCCCAATTCCAATCGCAATTGGCGAATCGCTTCCAAAAATGGCAACGACTCGATGTCGCCGACGGTGCCGCCAATTTCAACGATCACCACGTCCACGCCTTCGGAAACTTTTTTGATGGTGGCCTTAATTTCGTCGGTGACGTGCGGAATGACCTGGACGGTTTTGCCGAGATAATCGCCGCGGCGTTCTTTGGTCAGAATCGTTTCGTAGATGCGGCCGGTGGTCCAGTTGTTGTCGCGGGAAAGTTTGGCGTGGGTGAAGCGCTCGTAGTGTCCGAGATCGAGGTCAGTTTCCGCGCCGTCTTCGGTCACAAACACTTCGCCGTGCTGAAAGGGACTCATGGTGCCGGGGTCCACGTTCAGGTACGGATCGCATTTCTGGAGAGTGACTTTGAAGCCGCGACTTTCGAGGAGACAACCTATCGAGGAGGCTGCTACGCCCTTGCCTAGTGAGGATACAACTCCGCCAGTAACAAAAATATATTTTGGCGCCATCCTTGCGGCCCGGCAGCCGGATTAACCGTGTCTGCTTAGCCTGTCTGCCCTCCTCAGGATTGACGTACGCACAATTATGGTCGCAACGGCGGCGGCTGTCAAATCGAAGAATGGCGCGCGCAAATTGCGGGCCACTTTTGGAGATTCTCTTTTGATTTTGCATGCGCGGGGCGACGCGTTCGTGCCGATTTCATCAGTCAAGCTTGCGTCGATTTGCCTTCGCGCGGGAAGGAGTCGCGAGTCCGCAACGATCTCTCTTTGACTTTCCTTTATTTTTCGTTGAGATTTCTAGTCGTCGGTTTTCGCTTGCCCTCCGACACTCTCGGGAACTTCGCCCTGCCCATCCGGGAATTTACCAGCAGCATGAATACGATCGTTCGAAATGAAATGTACAAAACAAGTGCAACTTCCCGCTGCCATCGGGGTTGAACCCGGTACGCAGTGGTCTCGCTCTCCGGAGCGCCGCGCAGCCGTCCTAAGGGATGTTGACTGTTTGCGAAAAATGGATGGCGCGGCCGAACCGGTAGCCGCATCGGATACATCAAAATCGTAGAAGCGGTGGCGTGGCTCCGCGTTCGCACGCGCTACGCCAGCCATTAGCCCTCTCGGGCTTCTTCCACGTGGGGAAAGGTAATGAGGCCGAATATCAAACTGTATTTGAGCGGTGTGCTGTCCGCTGCTGCGCTATTCACCGCACCGCTGGCGGGCGCCCAGCAAAAAGCAAATGCCATATCTTCCGTTCCGCAGGCGAACCTTGCCTACGACGTGACGAAAGAAAGCGTGGTGCAGGGCACGGTCATCTCGTACACGGCGACGTCGGACGTGGCGCCGATCGGGCCACATGCCAAAATCCAAACTTCCTCCGGCGTGGTGGATGTGCATCTGGGGAACGCACAGTTTTTGAAACAGAATGATCTTTTTCTGCAATCTGGCGACGCGGTGAGCGTGGTCGGCGAGACCCAGACGTTCGGCGGGAATCCTGTTTTTCTCGCGAGAGTCCTTCGCAAGGGTATGCAAACGCTTACTCTGCGAAGCGTGACCGGAATTCCTTTGCTCGCGAAGCCTAGCCCCAATGCGAAGGGGCGCGCTGTCGTCGGAGGTGCGCGATGAAGCGCAGCGCCGTGACATTGAGTGCTGTTTTGGCTGCGCTGTTCGCTGCGGCTTGCGGGAGCGGAGGAGGCACGAGCATCGGGCCGCCGCCCCCGAACAATGGTTTCACCAACAGCAGCCTGCAGGGCCAGTACGCCTTTTCTATGGTGGGCACAGACGCCTCCTCGGGGTCTGCGGTGCCCTTCGGTCGAACCGGGTCATTCATTGCCGACGGAAATGGCCACATCACGGGCGGCGTTGAGGATGTCAATCTAAACTTGGCTCAGCAGGGCAGTCCCCGTCTCGCGTTTACATCGGGAACGTACACCATCAATTCCGACGGACGGGGCTCGCTCAGTCTGGTGAATAGCACCGGGACGATCACGTTTAGCATCAGCCTGACTTCTTCAACCAGCGGCTACATCGTGGACCTTCCGACAGACGGCCTATCTACGGCCACCGGGAGTTTCATCAAGCAGAACACGTCTGTATTCACAGTCGCGGGAATTTCGGGAAGCTACGCTTTCGATTTTTCGGGCGTGGACAGCGGCGGCAATCCTGAGTCCTTTATGGGCCAGATTGTATCGGCCGGCAACGGGAACTTTACGAATGGCTTGCTGGACGACAACGACTCGGGAGTCGTGAACAATGGAAATGGCGGCGCTGCCCCAATTTCCGGCACCTATGGCATCGACGGCGCGAATTCTGGAGACTTGGGCACTTTTGGCCGCGGCGTGTTCAGCATCCCGGGTATTGTCTCCGGCGTTTTCTATGTCATCGGTCCTAATCAAGTAAAATTCATGGAAACGTCAACGGGCGGCACCCTAACTGGCGACGCGGTCCTCCAGTCCAACATTCCCACGACCGCCGCAGGCCTCACCGGCGGATTTGTCTATGTTATGGGCGGCGCCGGCGCCGGCGGGCCGCTAACGCGTGGCGGGAAATTTGCAACGAGCGGCGGCAATCTGACGCTCGGTAGCGTTCTCGTCGACAACAACAATGCAGGACACATCCTTAACCTGAATACCGCCACCACGGGTTCGTATACGATCGATCCACAGGGTAGCGGCAGAGGAACGGTGACGTTTAACATCAGCGGCCAGACGAATGCATTCACGTATGTTTTCTACCTAATCTCGCCCACACAAGGATTTGTGCAAGACCAAAGCATTGGCATCGTTGCTGACGGTTCTTTGTTGGCGCAGGGCACCGGCTCGATTTCCAATAGCTCGCTGGCGGGAAATTACGCAATCAATTGGAGCGGCGTGACCAGCGTCAACGGCGGATTCACGGGCGAAGAAGACCTCGTCGGTGCAACCTCACTGAACAACGGCTCGCTGACTGGAACTATTGATCTGAACGAGTTTAGTTCGGGTTTCCAGTTCTCCGGCGTGCCGCTGACGGGGACTCTCGCACTCAATGGCGACGGCACGGGCCACAACGCGCTGACAGTGAACTTGGCGACAAACCCGGCCAACAACGGGATCACTGCCTTTGCGTACGTCGCGAACAACAACAGCATACTGATCATGACTACGCAGGGAGTACGCGTGGCAGCGGGCGTTTTGACGCCTTCTGCTCCATAGGCGTGAGTCAATTTCTGTAGGAAGAACGCCCGACCGCAAGGCCGGGCGTTTTCATTTTTGGGCCGCCAGCAATTTTTCTACGCGTGCCACATCTTCGGGCACGTCCACGCTGACTGCGTCGTGTTCGACTTCGGCGACGCGAATCTTCCAGCCGTTTTCGAGCCAGCGCAGTTGCTCGAGCTGCTCGATGCGCTCCAACTCTCCTTGCGGCAGCGTCGGATATTCCAGCAGTGCATCGCGCTGAAACACATACAGCCCCAGATGCTTTAAATGGTGCACCTGAATTTTCGTGTCGCGGTCGCGCACCCACGGAATCGGCGCGCGCGAAAAGTAAATTCCGTTGTCTTCAAAATCGAGCACCGTCTTCACCACGTTCGGATCCATGATGTCAGCGGGGACTTTGATGGGCGTAGCGACGGTGGCGATGGAGGCCGTCGGCTCTTGCAGCAAAGCATCGACCGCGGTGTCCACGGCTGCAGGATCGAGTAATGGTTCATCGCCTTGCACATTCACAAACACATCGCCCCCGACGTGCGCGGCCACTTCCGCGACCCGCTCGGTTCCGGTGCGATGATCGCTGCGCGTCATGCGCGCTTTGCCTCCAAATCCTTCGACCGCTTTCACGATGCGTTCATCGTCTGTCGCTACGATCACTTCGTCCGCGCGCTTTGCAAGTTTTGCGCGCTCGTAGACGCGCTGCACCATCGGTTTTCCGGCCAATGCCACCAAGGGCTTTCCGGGCAAACGTGTCGAGCCGTACCGCGCAGGAATCACCACCACAACCTTTGGTTTCGCCATAGTCCGTTGCTTTCTCACTGAGTTTCGCACATAAGGGAATAATCGCGCATGCCCTAGAGTCTCTTGCTGATGGACGATCCGCCCCGGCAGGGCATTATTATCGCTCCGCAAGACGCGCTGCAGTACTCCCGCTAAGGACCCGGGTGGCAGGGCTCCGGTGACCAAATCGGTGCTGGTACTGGATTTGCCTTGTCTTCGTTCGCGCTGGTGGTAGAATTCTGCCCAGACCGAACCGCGCGGCCGTCCAGGTTTTATGGGGACGATGGGGGTGCCGTGAAACGCGAGAAACGCCAGTTTCGCGTTGTAGTTTTTCCTGTTGCCGTTCTTCTGTTCACGTGCCTGCCGTTGTCGCGTCACGGCGCCTTCGCGGCTTCCGCTCCGCAATCCCCAACGGAGTCCAGCCAAGCCAGTCAACAGAGCCAGCCAGGCCAGCAGAACCAATCGGCCGATGCCAGCCAGCAGGGCCAGAGCGATACCAAGCCTGCCGAAGCGAAAATCAAAAAGGACGACGTTCGCAAAGATAGCCACGGCGAGATTCTTAAGCCGGGCCGCTACGTCAAAATGGACGTAGACATGGCGCTGGTGAATGTCACCGTCACGGATCCCTACAATCGCCTGGTCACCGGACTGGAGCAGGAAAATTTCCGCGTCTTTGAGGACAACACCGAGCAGGAAGTCGTGACGTTTTCCGCGGAAGATGTGCCCATTTCCATCGGCGTGGTGTTCGACTTCAGCGGCAGCATGGCCAACAAAGTGGGAAAAGCGCGCGAAGCTGCGGTGCAGTTTTTCAAGACAGCTAACCCTTCCGACGAATTTTTCCTGGTCAGCTTCAACGAGCGCGCGGAACTCACCAGCGCTTTCACCAACAGCGTCGAGGATTTGCAGAGCAGCCTGATGCTGACCTCCGCGAAAGGCCGTACCGCGTTGCTCGACGCGATTTATCTCGGACTCAGTCAGATGCGGGGTGCACGCAACGCCAAACGTGCCTTGCTCATCCTATCCGACGGAGGAGATAATCATAGTCGGTACAATGAAAGCGATATCAAGCGGCTGGTCAAGGAAGCAGACACCCAGCTCTATGCGATCGGTATCTTTGACCCGCTTGGTTATCGCAACCGGACCCCCGAAGAATTGAACGGTCCGTCGCTGCTTTCTGAAATTACCGAGATGACTGGCGGGCGCGTTTTCTCCGTGGAAAAGCTGGAAGACCTGCCGGACATTGCCTCGAAAATTGGCATGGAGCTGCGCAATCAATATGTTTTGGGATACCACCCCAGCAACAAAGCTCACGATTCCCGCTGGCGCAAGATCAAGATCCGGCTGCGCGCTCCGAAAGGACTGCCGCCGCTCAATGTTTACTCCAAGACCGGCTACTACGCGCCTAGCCATTAGTTTCGCGCCGCTGCCTGCGCGATTGTTTTCTGCTGTCTTGTGCCTTCTTCTGGGCGCATTGTGTCTGGCGCCGCTCGGCTTCGCGCAAATTCCCATTCAGCAGCAGCAACCTCCGCCGCCGAATCAGAATCCGAACCGGGATTCCACGATCAAGATTGATGTGGGCCTGGTGGTTTTGCACACCACCGTGTTGGACGATCGCGGCAAATTTGCCGATGGCTTGAAGGAAGAGAATTTCCGCGTCTACGAAGACAAGGTCGAGCAGAAGCTGGCGACATTTAAGCGCGAAGACGTGCCCGTCAGCATGGGCCTGGTGATTGACAACAGCGGCAGCATGCGCGACAAGCGCCCCCGCGTAAACGAAGCCGCCATCACTCTGGTCGAAGCCAGCAATCCGCAGGACGAAGCCTTTGTCGTCAACTTCAATGACGATTTTTATCTCGATCTGGACAAGGATTTCACGAGCAGCATTCCCGAGCTGAAAGAAGCGCTGGAACGGATCGATTCCCGCGGCAGCACGGCCCTTTTCGATGCGGTGATCGGTTCGCTCGATCATCTGAAAAAAGCAAAGCGCGACAAGCGCGTTTTGCTGGTGGTGACGGACGGCGAGGACAACTCCAGCCACAATACGCTGGAGAAGGCGCTTCGCGAAATTCAGAAGACCGACACGGTTATCTATACCATCGGATTGCTCGGCGACGAAAAGCGCAAAGAAAAGAACCACGCCATGAAGGCGCTCAAGGAAATCGCCGAAGCTTCCGGCGGCTTGGCGTTTTTCCCGGAAAGCGTGGACGATGTCCACACGATTTGCGAACAGGTTGCGCACGACATTCGCAATCAATACACGCTGGCGTACTATCCGAGCAACACCAAGAAAGATGGCACCTTCCGAGCCGTTAGCGTCCAGGTGATTCCGCCGCGCGGCCGCGGCAAACTGGTCGCGCGTACCCGCAACGGCTACTACGCCCCCAGCGCGCCCGCTGGTTCAGCCGCCGCCGGAAATTAGTTGGGATTTAACATTTTTCCAGGATGTCTCTTTTTCCGTCAGCGGTGCCCGCGAGTCTCTAGTTCTGAGGGGCGAGCCATGAAACGACCAACTCTCCTTCTGTTGTCCATACTGTCGATTTGTTCGCAACTTTCGTTCGACGCCTGGGATACCTCGGCGCAAGGCACTTCGGCTACGGGGTTACACCGTACGCATTGGACCGCGGCAGATGAAAAGGACCTTCTCGCTAAGGCGCGCGAAGGCAATCGCGAGGCGCAGTTTTGGCTTGGAACAGCCTACGAGCAAGGCTTTCTTGGAAGCCCTGACTTTCGTGAGTCGCTCAAGTGGTTCAGGAAGGCAGCGGCACACGGCGATCCCGACGCACAAAATGCCCTGGGTCAAATGTACGAAAATGGAGAAGGCGTGTCAGCGGATTGCACTCTTGCCGCCAAATGGTACCTAAAAGCGGCTAATCACGTACCGAATCTGGGCGGAGCCGGCCAAGGAAGAAACAATCTTGGTCTCTTGTACCTAGACGGCCGGGGCGTTCCTAAGGATTTTATTAACGCCTATATGTGGTTCCGCCTTGCCGACGTTGCACCAAATCTCGCGATTGCCAGAGCTCAGCTGACCTCAGCCCAAGTCGAAAAGGCGGAGCGTATGGTGTTGAAGTGGAGACGGGACCATCGCCAACTTTGAGGCCCGCAACAAGTGCAAGCGGGCGCGGCTCACCTCTGTTGTTGCTACTGCTTCGGCAGTTGCATCAACAGGCCGCCGGCTTGACCGGACTCCACCGTGGGTAGTTGGCCGTTCCATTTGTCAATCAGTGCGCGGCTGTTCTCGATCCGACGCAACTCGAGCAACTGCGGCGTGAGCGAGTTTTGCCGGATGCGGTTGGCATCCGCTTCGCCTTGCGCGCGCGTGACCAGGGACTTGGCATCGCCTTCGGCTTCCGCGATTTTCTTCGCGGCTTCGGCCTGCGTGGTGGCCAATTCGTTGCGCGCGCGTTCCGCTTGTTGAATCGCTTGCGCTTTGGCCGTAATCGCCGCGGCAATTACCGACGGCACGCGCGGTGCTCCAATAAATCCGAACTGTTGCACGCTCACGCCGACCGGCGACATTTTCTGCTCGATCATCGCTTGCACTTTGCGCAAGAACTCGGCTTTCTTTTCACCGTAGATATCCTCGACGACATAGGTCGAAGCTACCTCGTTCAGCGAATTGCGCACGACGTCGCGCAAAATGCCGTGCGTGAACTGGTCCATGTCCGCCACGCGGTACTTCACGTAAAAATCGGGCACTTTGGTCGGCTCGATCGCGTAGGACATCGAAACGTCGGTGAAAATTTCCATCCCTTCTTTCGAGTTGAAGCCCATCTCTTCGTTCATGGGGTGGCCTTCGTTGACATCTTTGGTCCACTTCACCGTTTGCACGTAGGTTGGAAATTCGATGATCTGCGTGCTCAGCGGTGAATACAGCACCCACCCCGTGCGCACGGGGATCTCCGATGCGCCACGCTGCCGGCCAGCCAGGTTAATCTCCACTCCTACGTGGCCCGCCTCGATCCGCGTCACCCGCACAAAAAACAGCCCCAACAGCAACAACACGAAAAATCCGCCGATCACCAACGCCCCCAGCTTCAAGAAGGGACCGGCCTGTTTCATTTCAAAAGTTGAATCATTCCTACCACTATTGCCAAACATATACTCCTCCTCCGCAAGGACCACATCTTAGGTGCCGAACCTCTGCTACTTTGTCGGTTGTGAAATCCTGTCACATCCGAGGTTAAGAAGTCGTGATACCGCATCTTCAACATAACAGGGCTTTTAGGCTGACAGAAGTGCACCCGCTTAGCTCTGTGTGCCTTTCGTCCACACGGGGCCTGGCTGTCGCAGAAGCGGCAGAGTGCGGAACGACGAAGTGCGGTCCTTTCACGGCCTGCTCGCTTCTAAGTACGCGGCAGTCGCGGCGCAGATGACGGCACCCTCAACCGTGCGAAGTCCGTCTCCTATGTGAGCTTAAGTCCTTTATCAGCAACACTTAGAGAAAAACAGGGGGAGGGGTCAGCTCGCCCGAAGTCGCTGGGCGACGTTTAACCCTTTGAAATCAGGCGTGTTAGTTCGTTGAAGGCGAAATATCCTTCGAGCGACCAAACTATTTTCGATGGAACTTTTTCTTGACGGCGTCGTCTATAACCAGTAGGGTGCTTATCTGTAGATAGTCTACGTATTTGGAGTTCCTTATGGCTTTCGAGAAAAACGACCTGCACCGCGGCACCCTCGACATGTTGATTTTGAAGGTTCTGGTCCCCGGCCCGCTGCACGGTTACGCGATTGCCCAGCGGCTCCAGCAGATCTCCAAAGACTATTTCCAAGTGCCGCAGGGCTCGCTGTATCCGGCGCTGCACCGATTGGAGGAGCGCGAATGGCTAGATGCTGAGTGGAAGGACACCTCCACGGGCCGCGAGGCCAAGTTTTACACGCTCACGGCAAAAGGCCGTGCTCAATTGGAAGTCGAAGTACAAGGCTGGGCGCGGCTCGCTGACGCAGTGGCGCTCATTTTGCGTACGGCGGACTAGCCGCCTCCTCGAAAGCAGGCAGGCCATGAACCAACGGCGCTTAAGTCGGTTGTGGAAGAAGCCGCAGGCCGAACAGTCCCTCGATGCGGAGCTGCAGTTTCACCTCGAGCAGCAAATCGCGGACTACATCGCAGCAGGCTTTTCGCCGGAGGAGGCGCGCTGCCGCGCGCAACGCGAGTTCGGGGGCGTCGAGTTATACAAAGAAGAGTGCCGTGACACGCGCTGGGAGAATCAGTTCGATATTTTCGTGCGTGATCTGCGGTTCGCGTGGCGAGGACTCCAAAAAGACCGACGTTTTGCTTTTGTGGCAATTTTCGCGCTCGCCTTGGCCATCGGCGCTTCTACTGCGGTTTTCAGCGTGGTGGACAACGCGCTCTTCGAGCCTTTCCCCTATAGGGATCAGCACAGCCTAGTCATCCCCAAAATTCTGGACATTGACCGCGGGCCTGACTACTGGCGCAGCTTTTTCACGATTCCGGAGATGCGCGAGATTCAGAGGCAGAGCCGTGTCTTCAGTGCCATTGTGGCGAATAGCCTCGATGATTTCATCTACTCGGCCTCGGGAGCCAGCACGCGTTTCGCCGGCGATTACGTGACTCCGGGGAGTTTTGAGTTTTTCGGTGTATCGCCGTTGCTAGGGCGTCCGATCGAGGACGCTGACTATCAGCCCGGCGCTCCGCCGGTTTTTGTGCTGCGGTATAACGCGTGGCTGACGAAATTCAATGGTGATCCGAGCATTCTCGGGAAAACCTTCACTCTGAACGGCGTGCCGCGGACGCTGGTTGCGATCATGCCGCCCCGCTTCGCTTGGGGCGGCGCGGAACTGTGGGTGCCGACGAGCATGCAAGAGGCAGAGAGCATGCGGAGCTACGGCTCGGCCCGCTATTGGGGAGTCGTGGCGCGGCTCAAACCGGGCGTCACAACCCACCAAGCGGCTGCCGATCTCAAAGTCATCGCGCAAGGCTTGGCCACCGTCTATCCGAAAGACTATCCCAACCATTGGGACACGGACGTAGAAAGCTTCGGACATGCGGTGGTTCCGAAGCATTTCCGCAATATTTTGTACGTGTTCCTAGCAGCCGTGGCGCTGTTGCTGCTGATTGGCTGCGGCAACGTCGCCAATCTATTACTGGCGCGCGCGACGACGCGGGAAAAAGAGTTTGCGGTGCGCACGGCACTGGGTGCGAGCCGCAGCCGCCTGATTCGGCAACTCCTGGCGGAGAGTTTGCTGCTGGCGCTAGGCGGTGTCTTCTGGGGCACGCTGCTCGCCTGGGCTGGCGTCCGCGTGCTCTCGATTTCCATGCCGGGTTTTACGATCGCTTCGGAGACCGTGATCGTGATGAATACGGCGGTGCTGATATTCGCGTTGGTCGTGGCCGTCGGGACGGTTTTTCTGTTTGGTTTAGTGCCGGCGATCCAATCGTCGCGTTGCGATCTGCAAGATTCGCTGCGTGATGCCGGGAAGGGCCTCAGCGGCACGGCAGGACGGGCGCGGCTGCGGAATTCCGTCATCGTCCTGGAAGTGGCGCTCTCCTTGACGCTACTCTTCACCGCCGGCCTCTTCCTGCGCAGCTTTGTGGCGCTTTCCCGCGTACGACTGGGTTTTCGCATGGACCACGTGCTGCTCGCCCGCATTCCGCTCCCACCGGACCGGTACAAGAACTCCGAGCAGGTGCACCACTTTTATCGTCCGCTCCTCGAGCGTTTGTACAACGTGCCGGGAATTGAGGCCGCTGCGGCGATGAGTGCTACGCCACCGTTCGAAAATGATCGCGTCGAACTGGAGATTCCCGGGAAAACGCATCCGGAGAAGTGGTACACCGCCGTGCAGCTCGCCAGCGAACAGTACTTCGCCGTTCTGCGCCGCTCGTTCTTGGAGGGCCGGCCGTTTTCCGAAGCGGACGTGGCCGGAGCGCACCGGGTGGCCGTCATCAATGAAGCGTTCGGCCGCCAGTATTTTCCGAAAGAAGATCCGATTGGCCGCCGAGTTCGTCTGCCTGAACTAGAGACAATGACGGAAATGATGCAGGGCGAGACGCTGAAGGACGCGTCCTTCGACATCATTGGAGTGGTGGCTGATGCCCAGAACGACGGTCTGCAGGACCCGATCGTTCCGGAAATGTGGTTTCCGTATTCGGTGCACGCGCGCTTCACCGGCGGCCTGCTGATTCGAACGACCAGCGACCCCACCGCGATGATCAAAACGGTGGCTCGCGAGGCTTGGAACACCGATCCATCGGTCGCGCTGTCGGACCCGGCGCCGCTGCAGGATACCCTCGAGACGTTCGGCTACGCCCAGCCGCGGTTCGGACTGAGCCTGGTGACAATTTTCGCCGTGCTCGGCTTGCTGCTGGTCACGATTGGCGTGTACAGCGTAATTGCGTATTCGACGTCGCGGCGGACGCATGAATTTGGAATGCGGCTAGCGCTAGGAGCCCGGGCTCGCGATGTGTTGGCAATGGTGTTGCGACAGGGCTTGGGACTCCTGCTGGTAGGTATCGGAGTTGGTTTGGCTGTCAGCCTCCTGGCCGGTCGGCTCTTGGCAGCCCAGCTGTGGGGTGTCTCGCAATACGACATGCTGACGTTGAGCACGGTGATTGCCCTGCTGCTGCTGGTTGGATTGGTCGCGTGCTGGGTTCCTGCCCGGCGCGCCACGCGGGTCAATCCGGTGACCGCGCTCCGCTGCGAGTAGTTTCCCCCAGAAAAGTGCAGTTCGTCACATTTTCCATGGAACATTTCAAGGAGTAGGTCGTCTACGTATATAGGCAGACAGTCTACAGGTGGAACGTCTGCCGGTGGATGGCAACCGGTCTTCGCTGGCTCGCTGTGCGGGCCGGGGCGCCAACCGCCTACTTTGGAGGAAATGACATGGTACGGTCCAGCATTTGTCGTAAGTTCGCAGCAATTGGATGTGGCCGGAGCTTCTTGCCTTTACTGCTTTTATTTTCTGCGCTCGCCTCGGTTTTGCCCGCCCAAGGACAGGATGCGGATGGATTGGCGGGAGCACAGCCTGCGGCTGGGTTGTCGGGTCTCGACGCGGATCAGCAGCCGACATGTGTTAGCCGGAAACCGCTAAGTTCCACCATGCTGAATGACCACAGCGTTGAGGTTGGCCCGGTGGACGGGAATCCAAGAGTTCATGTTGCGGGTGTTGGGAAATCCCGCAGCTCACAGACACCGAAGGAACTCCGGCGCGTGTACGAGATTTTCGCCGAGGCCGCGCGCAAGGGCAATGCCGGGGCACAAGTGAACGTGGCCGTTGCCAGCCTGGCGGGTTGGGGCACCCAGGCGAACCCCGGCGCAGGGCTATACTGGCTGAATGAAGCGGCGCGACAGGGCTATGGGCTGGCGTATTTCGATCTAGGGGTGCTGTACCAGACCGGCTGCGGAGTTCGCCAGGACTACGCGGAGGCGGCGCGGTATTTCCGGTTGGGCGCAGAAGCAAATCATGCGGCGTCGCAGATGAATCTGGGCTATTTGCACGACCAGGGCCTTGGCGTGGCGCGAGATCCTGCGCAGGCCGCGGCGTGGTACCGCCGAGCCGCCGAGCAAGGGCTGGCGGAGGCGCAGTTTAACCTGGGCGATCTCTACGCGCGTGGCGAAGGAATCGAGAGGAACGAGCCCGAAGCGCTGCTGTGGTTTCAAAAGGCTGCCTTGCAGGGGCACACGACCGCGCAGTTGATGCTGGCCGCGATGTGTGCACAGGGGCGAGGAACGTCGCAGAATCTGGTAATGGCGTATCGTTGGCTAACGGTGGCGCGACTTTCCGGAGACGCTCGGGCGGAGGTGCAACTGCGTTCAATCGAGCCGCGGTTGACGGGAGCGGAAGTGGCAGAGGCCAAAGCGCAGGCGGCGCAAGTCTTGCAGCGCGCTGCGGCCAAGCGGATGGTGGCGGCCTTGCGCTAGGCATCGCGGAGTCAGCGGTTTTTGCGCGGCTTGTAGAATTTCCTGGCCGGAGCGAACGAATGTGCTCCAGTCAGGGAATTTCTACTTTTGGAACATGTGAGTCTGCAGCAACTTAGGCCGAGTGAATCGCGAATTGCGATCCAGACTATTTTGTGAAAACGCTAGCAAGGCTGGTTTCTTTGTATTTGGCCGGATCGAAGAGTGCGGGATCGAGTTTGACGTTGGCTTTGACGTCGAAGTAGTCCTCGTTGAACGTGTTTTTTCCGCCGACGTAGAACTCGACACGTTCGGAGAGCCAGCCGCCCGCAAGTTTTTTGTAGCCGCGGAAACGTGAGTCGTTGATTTTGGTGGCGTCTTCCTCGCTGGGCTCGAGCACGCGAACGAAGAGAAGACGCTTTTTCTCGATCCAAAACTGTCGCGACTTCAAGTCGCCCTGCGCTGCGCCGACCACGTAGACATCTTCACCTTGCCATTTTTCTTCGTGGATTTGTGCCAGATCGAAGCCGCGGGCTTTGAGAATCGAAACGGTAGTGGCGACGGGTTGTTTGTACACGTCGAATCCAAGTACGAGCAGCACGTGGACGAAGGGACGTGGCCCAGTCGGGTGGCCATTCTTGAAAACGGTCAGCGAGCCGTCGTTGAAGATGAAACCGTTGCCTTCGCTGTGTTGGCCGCGATCAATGCGTAGCTTTCCGGGAATAGCCAGGGCTTCGTCCCAGACTTCCGTGCTGGTCGTGCCATCGGGCTTCAGCGTGATGGCGTTTTCTTTGAAGAAGACATTATCGTACCAGGAGTTGGCGTAGCGGTCGTGCATGGCGGTCAGCAGCGACTCGCCGTCGTGGACTTGCTGCGCTTTGGTTACACCGGGAAAAGCAAAGAAGCACACGGCCAAAATCAAAGCAGAGAGTAGTCGTTTCACATTCACCTCGAGTGGTCTTTTCTACCAGAGAAATTGGACGTGTCAACGCAGCAGCCCTAAGAAACTCTGGCCATGGGGGATAGCGCCGCCAAAAATCTCGGCGACGGTTTGGCCCATATCGGCAAGGGTGGAGCGTATGCCGAGGTTCACGCCAGCGCCGGCGGACGGCGAATAGGCGAGTATGGGTACGTACTCGCGCGAATGATCGGTGGTGGGCCAACGCGGGTCGGGATCGCAGCCGTGGTCCGCGGTGATGAGCAGCAGGTCTGAAGCTTTCAGCATACGGAGGAATGGGCCGAGCATGCGGTCGAATTCTTCGAGCGATTCGGCGAAGCCTTCGACGTCCTTGCGATGGCCGTAGAGCATGTCGAAATCCACGAGGTTGCAGAAGATGAGTCCATTTCTGCGTTCGGTCGCAGCGGACGCGAGTTTGGACATGCCATCGGCATTGCCGGTGGTCGTGACGTAGTGCTCGACGCCGCGACCGTTGTAGATGTCATGGATCTTGCCGATGCCGAAGACGGGAATGCTACTTTCGGCGAGCACATCGAGCAACATCGGCTCGGGCGGATCGACCGCGTAATCGTGGCGGCGAGTGGTGCGTTTGAAATGGGGCGCGGTGCCTTCGAAAGGGCGGGCGATGACGCGACCGACGCGATGCGGGCCGTCGAGCAATTCGCGAGCGATTTCGCATATGCGGTACAACTCGGCGATGGGAATTACTTGTTCGTGCGCGGCGATTTGAAAGACGCTGTCGCCGGATGTGTAAACGATGGGCTTGCCGGTGCGGACGTGTTCTTCGCCGAGTTCCTTGATGATTTCGGTGCCGGAAGCAGGCTTGTTACCAAGCGTGCCGCGACCGATGCGTTTTTCAAATTCGACGATGAGTTCGCGCGGGAAACCGTGAGGATAAACGGGAAAGGCTTGATCGAGCCAAACGCCGGCCATTTCCCAGTGCCCAGTGGTGGTATCTTTTCCGGGAGAATGCGTGGCCCCTTTTCCATAAGCGCCGATGGGAGATGCGGCGGGCGTCAGATGGGCGAGAGGCGCGATGTTGGCAAGGCCGAGTTGCACGAGATTCGGCACAGCGAGGGGGCGCGATTCGGCGATGTGGCCAAGGGTGCTGCGGCCAGTATCGCCGTAATCGGCCGCGTCGGGCAGTTCGCCGATGCCTACGCTATCCAGCACAATCCAAATCACGCGATCGAATGTCGCCATCGACCATCCTACTGAGACTCGTCTCCATCGGCGCAGAGCGACGGTGCCGCCAGCCACGCACAGAAAGATTCGACGGAGAGGCACTTTAGCATAGCTGGCGATGCGGACTGATGCCCAGTCCGGCCCGACAACACCTCCGCGTGTGATTGACGGCGGTTTGACCACGCCTTTATGCTTTCGATAACCAAACGTGAGTAGCGACGGGCTGAACTTTTTTCCGTTTTTTTGCGTAATACCAATAAGGAGACATGCGATGGCCCAAGACTCGGCTCCGCGACGAACGTCGCTGTTTTTTCCGATCCTGCTCATCGCCACTGGCGTGGCCGTGCTGTACCTGGAACGGCACCCGGAAGTCGACATTTGGGGCATTCTGCGGACATACTGGCCGGTGATTTTGATTTGTCTTGGGGTCGGGAAAATCTGGGACAGTTGGCGCACGCGCAACAATCCGGCGGCATCCGGTCCTTCGATGGGCGGAATCATCGCGGCCATTGCCGTGGTGGCGATTTTCGCGATGTTGATTCGTCACAATGGTTGGCTGGGCCAGTGGCGCGGCGATACGGTCTATGCGATGCAGCATTCCGACCGCACCGTGGATCGCGATGACGCAAAGAAAGTGAACGCCACACTCAAAATGGGTGCGGGTGACTTAGACATCAGCGGCGGCTCAACTCATTTGCTCGAAGCGGATTTCGACTATCGCGGCTCGTTTGCAGCACCCAAAGTTGACTATTCTATTTCCGGAACCACCGGCAATCTCGATATCACACAGGACAATTCGCAGAGGCATTTCACAACCAGTTCCGACAACCACTGGACGCTCCACCTGGCGAACAACGTGCCTCTCGAGTTGCACATTGATATGGGAGCGGGACGCGGCAATTTGCGCTTACGCGATATTCAGGTGACGGATTTGAGTTTGAATCTTGGCGCAGGGCAAGTGGATCTCGATTTGACGGGGACTCGCAAGCAGGACCTGACAGCGGATATTGAAGGTGGCGTTGGAGAGGCGGACATCCGGCTGCCGAAAAGTGTCGGCGTGGTAGTGAACGCGCACGGCGGTTTGGGCACGATCGATACGAATGGCCTGCGGCAGGACGGCGACGAATACGTGAATGACGCGTACGGAAAGTCGCCGGTAACGATCCGGTTGCGCGTGCGCGGCGGCATCGGCCGGATCAGCCTCACGGAAGAATAGACGTTTCGAATGCTCCGGCCATCTCTGTTTGAGGATTTGATTTGCTCTGTGGTTCTCGCGGGCGCTCCGAACCTTATTTAGAAGCGGTGGATGGGACCGATCAGGTTCCAGTGAATCGCATACCAGGTGAGAAATACACACGCCAGCGCGACCAGCGAAAACTTCACGCGTGAAATGGTGCGGACGCCGGAGCGCATCCAGATGCGAATGCCTGCTATGAGTGCGGCGATACTGAAGAGCGCCGCCATGATAGAAAGTGCAGTGATGAAATAAAAGTAGCGCTCGATTACCGGGAATTTGGGCAGAGCTTCCGCCTGCAACGCGTTCAGCAACAAGATCATGAAGATGGCGACAATAATCCAGAGGAACGCGGCGAGACGCGGGCCGATGGAAATCCAGACGGTGCCCGGTTGCGGGCTAAAGCGCGGCCGGCGGCGGAACAAGAGTCGGCGGAAAAACCTCACCAGGCTGGCGAGCACTACGAAAAGCACGATGCAGACAGAGATGCTGAGGCCGATCGAGACGAAGTTCTTTAACTCGTACCAGGGCACGCGCTGTTCTTGAACTCCGGCAAAGTTCACGGCGAGACGGACGATTTTTCCTGAAGAATCGCGAATGGCAAAGATGCGCGCCTGATCGTCTTCGGCTTGCCAGAGGTCTTTGCCGATGGGCTTCCACTTGCGCGTATGACCGCGTAGGTCTTTCGCGGTGTCGAGCGCTAAGACGCCATCCTTGTCGACCTTGGCGATGGTCTGGCTGAAGGGGTTGCCGATGGCCAGCTTGGTGCTGTCGGCGCGGCGAGAGGATTCATAGCTACCTTCTATATCTTTGAGCTGATCGGCGGATGTGTTTTGGAACGGAGGTGCGGTATATGCGGGATAGTAGCGGTCCGCGAAGCCATCGAGCAGTTCGGCGCGATTTTTTGCGGCTGAGCCGGCGGAATTGTAAGAAACAAAGAGAATGAGCTTTTCCTTCGGTTCCATGAGGAACATGCTGTGAAAGGCGATCAGGTCGCCGTCGTGGCCGATGAAGTGAAGATTGTTGCGCCAGGTTTCGTAGAAGCCCATGCAAATGGGCGGCAGTTCGGGTGACGCGTCGAATTGCTTCGTCCACATCTGGTCGCGGGTTTCGGTTTTCAGAATGCGTTGGCCGTCGAGTTCGCCGCCGTTCAGCAGGGCTGTGCCGTAGCGAGCCATGTCTCCCGCGCTGGCAGAGACGCCACCGGCCGGGGCCGGCTGAAAAATTTCAAAGCCAATGGCGGGCTTGTCGGTATCCGCGCGATATCCGTCGGAGACGAAAGGCGCCAATTGTGGCGTCATGGGTTCGTTGAAGCTGGAATGCTTCATGCCCAGCGGCGTAAAAATATGATCGGCGACATATTGTTCGAAAGGCTGGCCGCTCACCCGTTCGACGATGTAGCCGGCGAGTCCGACGCCGTAGTTGGAATACGCAGGAATCTCGCCCGGCGGAAAGATGCGGTGCGGCTGATTGTAGAAGAGGAAGTCGTGTAAGGAGTTGGCGCGCTTGGGATCGGTAATCAGGATGTTGTGCAGAACTTCTTCGAAGCCGCCGGTGTGGGTCATTAGATTGCGGAGCGTGATCGGCTTGCCAAAGGCGGGAGCGATCTTGAAATCCAGATAGGTGTTTACGTCGGTGTCGATGTCCAACTTACCCTGCTCCGCGAGCTGCATGACCGAAATCCAGGTGAAAGTCTTGGAGATCGAGGCCAGGCGGAACATCGTGGTGTCCGGGTCGACGGGACTCTTCTTCTTCACATCGGCGTAGCCGTAGCCCTTTTTGAGGAGTGTCTGGCCGTCTTTCATGACCAGCACGGCCGCGCCGGCTATGTCGCTGCGCTCCATCTGGAGCGGCACTAAGCCGTCGAAGAATGCTTCCAGGTCGGCTTTTTCCAGCACGTGCGGCGTGGGAGCGGGTTTTGCGGTGGTTTGCTGCGACTCGGCGGCGTTAAGAGGCGCGGCGGGCTTTTGCGGCGCGGTCACGGGAACCTGGGAATACGCCACAACTGCGGCGAGCGCCATGGAGCAAAAAGCGACGAGCAGAAACGTGCGAATGCGACTCATTGCGTCTCCCCTGAAGAAGCAAGGGAGAGAGTCTCTTGAAAAACGTGGTTTCGCGCAACAAGAATCTACCGCTGCCGCCGCCATGTGAGGCGTTATTACAGGGACGCCGCGCGACAAAGCACCTTCAGGCCATCTTCTTCTTGGCGGCACGTTCTAGAATTTCGTGAATGTAGGTCTGGTAAGGCTTCGACTGTTTAGCGGCGAGGCGCCGGATTCTAGCCAGTACATGGGGAGAGATGCGGATGGCGATCAGTCGTTTGGCGTTGCCGGTGACTGGGCGGCCGACGCGACGGGCACGAAGAAGTTGTTCGTCCGTAGCTCCCGGGATATCGACCAGATCGAGCTTACTATCCGGCATATACTTCGCGCTCTTTCCGCGTGGCTTGGCGAGCGCTGATGATGCGGATCGTTTCCTTTTCATCTGTTAGCCTTCGGACTGTGTAGATCACAAACAGGATACGTCCGGCGAAAGAAAAGCCAATACGCACCCAGCGCGCCTCGAGTACCGCGTGTTTGTAGTCCTCGAACTCAAGGGCGGCAGCATCCTCGAAAACTGTGGCTGCTTCCTCAAAAGAGACGCCGTGCTTCCTGAAGGTTACTCAGGGTTTTGCGCGCGTCCCAAGAGAACACATTATTGTATATACGCTAAGTGGTCCGCAACGTCAGGAAAAGACTAGCGGATCCCTGATTCTGCTGCCGAAGTCACTCGTAGCGCAGGGCGATCATGGGATCGACGCGGGTGGCGCGGCGCGCGGGAATGTAACAAGCCACCAGCGCCGCCACTATCAGCAGCAGAATGACGCCGCCGAAAGTGATCGGGTCCGTGGCCGTGACGCCGAAGAGCAGGGAAGCCACGAAACGGGTTAACGCCAGCGCTCCGGCCAAGCCAACAAGCAAACCGACCAGGATCGTGCGCATGCCCTGGCCGATGATCATCTTCAGCACATCGCCCGAAGCCGCGCCGAGTGCGACCCGAACACCAATTTCCCTCGTGCGCTGACTCACGGAATAGGCCATGACGCCGAAAACGCCTGCAGTGGCCAGCAAGAGCGCGGTGATTCCAAAGAAGCCAATGAGAATCACGTTGAAGCGTCGTGAGCCAAGGGATGCCGAGAAAATCTCTGAAAAGGTCCGAAACTTTGTGGGCACTTCGGGGTCCAGATCATGGAGGATGCTGCGCGCTGCCGAAGTCACCGCTTGCGTGTTGGCGTCGCTCAGCATCGCCAGCGTCACCGCCGGACGTGGCCGCTGAAATAAATTCACGTACAGAGTTGGGCGCGGAGGCGCATCCACTCCGTAGTCGCGAACATCACCGACGATGCCCACAATCGTTAACAAGCGCAAGTCGCCGTCCATATTGCCGAACTCGACGGTGTGGCCGATGGGGTCCTGTCCGGGCCAGCGGTCCCGCGCCAGCGATTCGCTGATTACTGCTACGTGCGGCGAATCGGGACCGTCGTGTTCATCGAAGATACGGCCGCGAATAAGGGGAATTCCAAGAGCCTGGAAATAGCCGCTGGTGGCGACGCCAAAATCGGCGGTGCCAAGACGCTCTTTCTGCTGAAAGAGCGCGATGAAACCATCCATGCTCTTGGGAACTTCGTTCTGATTCATGAGCACGAACTGGCCATCGGGGAGCCCACCGCCATCCTGCAGTGGAAGGCTGCTGATCGCGCCGACATTTCGGACGCCCGGAATTTGTGCGAGACGCTCGATGAGTCGAGAGTAGAAAAGCGCCTGAGTAGCTTTTACTTTGGGGTCTTCTACCCAAGGCAGGGAAATTTCCATGGAGACAATCTTCTCGACGCGGAACCCTGGGTTCACTTCGAGCACCTTGAGCAAGCTCCGGCCAAGCAGCCCCGCTCCAATCACGAGCACCAGGGTGATGGCGATCTGTGCCGCCACGATGACGCGGCCCACGCGCTGGCTGGTTCGTGAACCGGCTTGTCCGCGCGTGCCTTCGACCAGCGCTCCGCGCAAGTCACCGGAAGTGGCGCGTGCCGCGGTGAATGCACCAAGGCCCGCTGCCACGCCAGCGGAAAGCACCACGGCGAAAAGCAGCACGGGCACACTGATCGAGACGCTTTCCAGTCGGGGCAAATTCTGCGGCGCCATGGCGAGCAAACCTGCCACGCCAGCAAATGCGCCGAGTACTCCGAGCGCACCGCCGACGAACGAGAGCAGAAACGCTTCGGTGAGGAATTGGCGGATCAAACGAGTTCGGAGTGCGCCTAGCGCGCTGCGAATGGCCAGTTCGCGTTCCCGTACTTGAGCCTGTGCGAGCAAAAGGTTGGCCACGTTTGCGCATGCCACCAGCAGCAGAAAACCAACGGCGCCGAGCAAAATGAGCAGCGGCCCGCGCACGTCGCCGGTCATCGAGTCCTGCAAGGGAACTACGACGCCATCTTGCAGCAGATAGTCGGTCTGTTCGCTGGAAGTTTGCCGAATGCGGCGCGCCAGGCCGCTGATGTCAGCATTCGCTTGTGCCACCGTTACGCCGTCGCGCAAGCGGGCTACAGCCGAGAAGTTGTGGGAAGTTCGGCTGGTATTCTCTCCATCCAGATCCGCTGGGACCCACAGCGCGGTATTTTCTGGAAACTGAAAGCCGGACGGCAGTACGCCGACAATGGCATACACTTTATTGTCGACTTTGAAGTGCGCGCCGGAAAGATCCCGCGCTGACTCGAGATACTGACGCCAATACGCGTAACTCACCAAGGCTACCGGCGAAGCGCCTTTGCGATTGTCGTCGGCAACGAAATCGCGGCCAATCATGGGCTCGACGTGAAACACAGCGAGAAACTGAGGTGTTACCGCCCCGACCATCGCGCGGATGGGCTGTGAGGTCCCGGTGACGGACGCTTCACCGTTGCTGAACTTCGCGATCGCCTGGAAACTGCGGCTTTGATCGCGGAAGTCATCGAAATTGGGATCTGCCAAACGCGACCAGTGTCCATGCGTAGTCACTTCAAAGACGGACATGATGCGGTCCGGCTCGTTGTAAGGGAGCGGGCGCAGCAGCACGCCGTAGACAACGCTGAAAATGGCCGTGGTGGCGCCGATGGCCAACGCTAGCGTGAACACCATAATTGCCGTGGTGCCCGGATTCTTGCGGAGTTGGCGCGTGCCATAGCGCACATCAGAAAACACGGAATGGAACCAATTGCCGATCCGCTCTTCGCGAACTTGTTCTTTCACTTGCTCAACTCCTCCCAGTTCTATACGAGCGGCGCGCAGCGCTTGTTCCCTGGTTAGTCCGGCGCGCAGATTTTCCTGCGTGAGCAGTTCGAGATGCGAGCGCACTTCCTCATCCAGATCGGTTTCCACATGGCGGCGCAAGAGAAAATTCCGCAGCGCGCTCCGCACTTTGGAGTAAAGCGGCACACGACCCCCGGGAGTACAGGCGATTTTGCCTATACAGGCTGCGGGGCGCAGCGAGCCTCGGAGAAGCCATCATTTCCCCGCTCACGGCGAAAGCCCTAGCGCGCCTGCCTGCACATCAATACGTATGCAGACGCACTACGGTTCCCAGACGCGCCGCAAGTCATTTCGTCGCACTCGCGGAGCGCTTGATGGAACCGTCGTGCGACTAGGATGCCTCCAGAGCTTGGGCAATAGCCCAAGAGATGCGGCCCCAGCGCTTCGCTTCTGCGTCGAGTTGCTTTTTGCCGGCCTTTGTCAGTCGGTAGTACTTTGCTTTCCGGTTGCTTTCGGATTCTCCCCAAAACGAAGAAATCCAGCCTTCTTCTTCCATGCGGTGCAGGGCAGGGAAGAGCGACCCCGGTTTCACGATGAATGTGCCGCCAGTCACCTGCTGAATGCGGCGCGAAATGCCCAAGCCGTGACGTTCTTCGGTAGCCAGCGCCTTCAGAATGAGTAGGTCGAGCGTGCCTTGCAACAGCGTGGTCGGTTCGGAACCCAAAGCCGCCTCCTATCGAGAGTCTATAGGATAGTATGGGCGGACCTATCGAATGTCAATAGGTCGCCGATAATAGCGTTGGAGTCGTCCAAGGATCCACGGTGCTGTCAGCATTTGAGCGCTGGTCGCCACCTGTATAGAATGCCGGCTACGGGACAAACAGCGTTTCCTTGGGGTGGAAGCGCCTGACAGAAGAATCGACAAGGTGAGGTGGATGATGAAACGGATGTTTTGGGGATTGTCGCTGCTGGCGCTGGCATTGAGCGGCGCGGCAGGCACGGCGGCCGCGCAAGATTGGGCCAAAGAAAAGCTGGCCAAGTCGCCGCGGCATGGCGAATGGGTCAGCGTGAAACAGGGCGACCGCAAGGTCGAGACGTACGTCGTTTATCCCGAATCGAAGGATCGCCGTCCGGTCGTGCTTATCATTCACGAGATCTTCGGGCTCTCGGACTGGGCGCAGCTCTTGGCCGATGAAGTGGCGGAAGCGGGTTACATTGCTGTGGCGCCGGATTTGCTCTCCGGCATGGGGCCGAATGGCGGCAGAACTTCGTCCTTCGAGCAGGGCAAGGCTACCGAAGCGGTGAGCAAGCTAAGTCCGGACCAGGTGACCGCAGATTTGAACGCGGTTGCGGACTACGCGCACGGTTTGCCGTCCGCAAACGGCAAATTGTTCGTCGTTGGGTTCTGTTGGGGCGGTGGACAATCCTGGCGCTTCGCCACAAACCGCGGTGATCTCGCCGCAGCGTTTGTCTTCTATGGCCCTCCGCCTGACAAAGACGCCATGTCCCGCATCAAGGCGCCCGTTTACGGCTTCTTTGCAGGCAACGACAACCGCATTGGCGCCATGATTCCCGACGCCACAACGAACATGAAAGCCGCCGGCAAATCATTCACGCCGATCACCTACGATGGTGCCGGCCACGGCTTCATGCGCGCGGGCGAAGCTCCCGATGCCACCGAAGCTAACGTCAAAGCTCGCAAAGAAGCCTGGGAGCAATGGAAGTTGGACATGCAGGAAAAAAATTAGTCGCGACGTTGATTGCGCTGGCTAAGACTGCAAACGCCTGCTGACATGGGCACAGCATGCTGTGCCCCTACAATTCACTGCGGAACAAATCCTTCGCTCACTCATAGCGCAGAGCCACGACGGGATCGACGCGTGCAGCGCGACGCGCCGGCAGATACGCCGCCAGGAGCGCTGCCCCGATGAGAATCACCAGCACGCAGGCATAGGTCGGCAGATCCGTCGACTTCACGCCGAACAGCAGGCTGGTGAGCAGTCGCGTAAGACCTAGCGCGGCACACAGCCCCACCGCGGCTCCGAATAGTGCTGGCCGCATCGCTTCACCAACAATCAGCCGCAATACTTCCGTTCGGCTGGCACCCAGCGCCACGCGAATGCCGATTTCGTGCGTGCGCTGCGCCACGCCATAGGAAATCACGCCATAGATTCCCACGGCCGTGAGCACGAGCGCTACCGCTCCGAACAGGAGGAAGAGCAGCGCGCCAAAGCGTTGATTTGCCACCGACGCAGCCACCACGTCATCCATCGTGGCTACGGCAGAAAGCGGAACTTGCGGGTCGAGCGCCGCGATCTCGCCGCGGACGCTGGCTGCCAGTGCGGCAGGCTCGGATTCGGCGCGAACCACGAGAATGGCGTCTGAATCCGTGAACTGCGCATTGGGCAAATAGATTTGCAGGGTATGGGGAGCGTCCAGGCTGCGATGGAGCACATCTCCGACCACGCCGACTACCGTTCGCCACGGGCCTTTGGTGTCACCCATGCGCAGCCGTTTGCCGATGGGATTTTCGTCCGGCCAATACTTGCGTGCCAGCGATTCGTTGACCAGCACCACGTGCTGAGCAATCGCCGTATCGCGCTCATCGAAGTCGCGTCCGCGCAACAAGGGGATCCGCATGGCGCGGAGATAGCCAGGACTCACGGAATAGCGGTCCGCGCTGGGGTCCTCTTCGGGATTCGGCAGGGATTTGCCTTCCACGTGCACGCCATACATGTCCATATTCCCGCCGAGGGGAAGTTGGCTTGTAGTGCCAGCAGACTTGACCCCGGGAAGCGCTCGCACACGCTCCAGAACTCGCTCGTAAAAAGCCACCGCAGGCGCGTCGTCTGCTTTCGGCCCCCAGAGTGACATCGTGAGCGTCAGCGCGTGCGCCGAATCGAAACCTGGGTGGACCTGCAACAGGCGCACAAAGCTTCTGATCATCAGGCCAGCGCCGGTCAACAGCAACAGCGCCAGCGCTACATCGGCAAAAACCAGCAGGCTGCGCAGGCGATGCCGCTCCTGCCCGCTCGTGCTCTTGGCGCTTTCCTTAAGCGTTTCATTGAGATCCAGCTTCGCGGAACGCGAGGCGGGCAACAGTCCAAACGCAATGCCAGTGCAAAAAGAGATTCCCAGTGTGAACGCGAGGGCCCAGCCGTCGATGCTGATGTTCTGCAGTCGCGGTAGGTTAGCCAGGTGTGCTCGCTGCAGCAGCGTAATGCTCGCGCGGGCTAGGAGGAGACCGAGCGCCCCGCCAAGCGCAGAGAGCAGCAGGCTCTCCGTCAGAAACTGCCGAACAATCCGCATGCGCCGAGCACCGAGCGCCGTGCGTAGCGCAACCTCGCGCTGCCGTCGAGCCGCCCAAGCCATGAGCAGGTTGGCCACGTTCACGCACGCAATCAGCAGCACAAAGGCGACCGCGCCCAGCAACACCCATAGAGCCGTACTGACGTTGCCAACCAGATATTCTTTGAGCGGGGTCAGAATTGCGCCTGGCGCTGAGATCTGCGTCGGGTACTGTTGATAGAGATTGTCCGTGATCTGATTCAACTCGGCGCTCGCTTGCGCCAAAGAAACGCTGTCGCGCAGCCGAGCGATTGCGCGCAGGTGATGGCAGTCGCGGCAGGCATAGGGCAGTGTTTCGTTATAAGCCAACGGGGTGTAGATATCGGCGGGCTTGCTCGGATCAAACGAAAGCACCGAGGGAAAATCCCTCGGCAAAACGCCCACGACTACGTTGTCCACACTTCCCAGCCGGATCGTTTTTCCCACAATCGCCGGATCACCGCCAAAACGACGCTGCCACAGGCTGTAGCTGAGAATCACGACCATTTGATTGCCGCGAACGTCTTCGGAGGGAAGAAAGTTCCGGCCTAAAGCAAATTTCCCGCCCATCACTTCGAAGAAAGTTGCAGAGACGCGAAAGCCGTAGAGAGTCTCTGCATCGGTAGGTCCAATGAAAGTGGGCGTCCAAAACGAGACGGCGGCGACTCCGGTGAAAGAGTGATTCAATCGGCTCCAGTCCATAAAGGTGGGCCACGAAGTATTGGAGCGCAGACCTTCTTTGTCTTTTTCCCAAATTAGTAGCAGGCGGTCTTGGTCTGGCAGGGCCAGCGGGCGCAACAAAACACCGTTCACGACGCTGAAAATGGCCGTATTCGCGCCGATACCAAGAGCCAGAGTGAGGATCGCAACCACTGCGAAAACCGGGTTGTTCCGGAATATACGCAGGCCAAAGGAGATGTCGTGGAGCAGGTCTTCGACAAAGCTTACACGACGCGTATCTCGGCAATTTTCTTTCGCCAACTCCACGCCTCCGAATTCGCGCAGTGCCCTTCGCCGAGCCTCTTCGCGGCTCAATCCGGCAGCCGCGTATTCCCGCGCCTTCTGCTCGCAGTGGTATGCCAGTTCGTCGCGGAGTTCGGCTTCGACCCGGTTACGTCGGAACAAGGAGCGCCAGCGCAGGGGAATCGTATAAAGCCAGTTTCCTATTCGCATCGGAGCTCCCCGCACGCAAGTCTTGGTCTTGGCTCACTCATAACGCAGTGCCACAACGGGATCGACACGCGTGGCGCGGCGAGCCGGTAAGTAGCAGGCAAGAAGAGCAATGGCGCAAAGCAACGCGGAAACTGTGAAATACGTCAGCGGATCGTACGGGCTGACGCCAGAAATAAAATCCGCAACGAGACGTGAGATCGCGACCGCGAGCAGAATCCCTGCGAGCATTCCTGCGGCGATGATCCACGCGCCCTGCCGTAGGATCATGCGCAGTATGGAACCTTGCGCAGCGCCCATGGCCATGCGAATGCCAATTTCGTTGGTCCGCTGGCTGACCGTAAACGAAATCACTCCAAATACGCCGACGAGCGCGAGAATCAGGCCGAGCGAACCCAGAATAGCCGCCAACACCGCCGCCAGTTCGAACAGCAAAAAGCCGTTCACGGTGTACAGGCCGGTCATCATGGTGTGCACATCAAAGACGGGCATGGTCGGTGCCAGCGAGGTGATTTGCGCGCGTATGGCGGAAGTCATGCTCTCGGGAGCAGCAGCCGTGCGAACCTGCAGCGTGACCAGCGAGCCGTAGTGCTGGCTCAGCGGCACATAGACGTATTCGCGAATCGGACCGAGCATGCCAGTGGTGCGGCTATCTTTGGCCACGCCAACAATGCGCATGGGAAGATCTTTCAGGCTGGGCATACGAAATTCGTGGCCAATGGCACTCTCGTGGGGCCAGAACTTTTTCGCCATCGTTTCGTTGACAATCACGACGCGGGTTGCCGTTCGGGTGTCGCCTTTGTCGAACTCCCGTCCCTCGACGAGTGGAATGCGCATGGTACGGAAATAATCGGCCGAAATCATGTCCAGGCCGGCGATGGGCTTTGGCATTCCTTCGGGAACTTCATACCCGGAAACCTGCGGCCAGTCATAGTTGGTGTAGTAGCCCATGGGAACGGAAAAGGCGAGGCTGGCCGACTCCACTCCGGGCATAGCATCGACTCGCTCGATAAGTTGATCGAAAAACTGCAGGCCCGCGTCCTTCTTCATGCCGATGTCGTTGGGATCGAGGGTGAGATTCAGCAGATGGCGGGGATCGAAGCCAAGATCGGAGCGCTGCGCGTGATTGAGGCTGCGCAGCATGAGTCCGGCGACGATCAGAAGCATGAGCGAACCGCCTACTTGCGCGACAACCAGCACGCCGCGGACGCGGCTGCGTCCGCTGGTGGTGCCGCGGCCGCCATCGCGAATCGCCTCGATGACGCCACGGCGCGACGCGCGTAGCGCCGGCACCATGCCGACTAACACGCCCGTGACGAGCGCAGCAGCAAAGGCGTAGCCGAAAACGCGCCAGTCCAGATGAAAATCCAGAAGCACCGGAAGGGAAGTACCAAGGTGGATGGAGGCAAGCGCATTGCTTCCGGCGAGGCCAAACACAATACCCGCGCCGCCGCCGCACATGGCCAGCAGCAAACTTTCTGTGAGCAGTTGCCGCACGAGGCGGATGCGCGAACCGCCTAGGGCGCTGCGGATGGCCATTTCGCGCCGGCGCGCGGCAGCGCGCACCAACAGAAAATTGGCGATATTGACGCAAGCGAGCACCAGTACAAGCGCGGCGAGAATCAAGAAGAGCGTCGCCACTTTGACGAGGCCCTGGTCCGGGTCGGGCTCGGGACGCGACAAGCGTTCCGGAAACACGGTGATGCTGAGGCCTTCTTCGTCCTTGGGATATTGCTGGGCAAGGCGGCCGCTAACTACGTCAATGGCGGCTTGTGCCTGTTCGACGGCCACACCAGAAGTGAGACGCGCGTAGAGCAGCAGATCGCGGTCGCCGCGACTCGTTGAGTAGTTCGCACTGTAGGAGTTGTCCACCTGATGCATGCCGATGGGCAGATAACCCTGCATATCAGCGAGCGTGTAGAGGCCGTGAAATTCCTTAGGCGTGATCCCCACGACCGTGACGGATGTGCCGTCGTAATCGACCGTCTTGCCGATGATGGCCGGATCGCCGCCAAAGTGTGATTGCCAATAGGAGTAGCCGAAGATGATGACCGGATTCATAGCGTTGACATCGCCTTCGGAGGGAAGGATGAAGCGGCCCAACAGCGGCTGCACGCCGAGCGCGGCAAAGTAGTTCCCGCTGACGTAGTTGACGATGATGGGCTCGGTTTTTCCGTTGTAGCTAACCCCGCCCTCTCCGAGTTCGGCGGCAAAAACATCACTGAAAATGGACGACGATTGTGCCTGCAGGTCCCGCAACTCAGGATAGGAGAAGCTGGACTGCATGAGTCCTTTCTTCAGGCGCATGGCCATGATGGTGATCTGCTCCGGATTCTTTACCGGCAGCGGCCGCAACAGAAAAGAGTTGACCATGCTGAAAATGGCAGTGTTCGCACCGATGCCGAGGCCAAGCGTCAGGACGGCGATGGCGGTGAAGCCCGGACTGCGGCGCAGCATGCGCAGGCCGAAGCGGATATCCTGCACGGTGGTTTCGATCAGCCGCACGCGCCGCGTGTCTCGGCAGTTTTCTTTGGACTGTTCCAGCCCACCAAACTCGCGAGTGGCTTTACGCTCCGCTTCTTCTCGGGTCAAACCTGCGGCGACAAATTCGCGCGTTTTCTGCTCGAAGTGATATTGCAGTTCGTCGTGAAGTTCCTGCTCGACAGCGCTACGGCGAAAGAGCGAGCGGAACCGGAGCGGAAGGGCGAACAGCCAGTGCTTGGGAGTGGTGCGCATCGCGATGCTCCTTGCGGGGACGACTCCACTTTCGGCGTGCCTGCGCGACTGAAGGCAGCAGGCCAGGAAAGTGTGTCCCTTACTCGACGATCTGCTACATCAGGCCTCTTTCAGTTTCACGACATGCGAAATAGCCGCCGACAGGCGCGACCAGTTCGCAGACTCTTTTTCGAGCTGCTGCCGGCCAGGGCGCGTCAACGAATAAAATTTTGCGCGGCGATTGTTTTCCGTGGGCTTCCACTCCGCGGTGATCCAGCCTTCTTGTTCGAGCTTGTGCAGGGCAGGGTAGAGCGACCCGTCGCTGACTTGCAGGATGTCACCCGAGACTTGTTTCAGGCGCAGGCTGATGGCGTAGCCGTTCATTGGCTCTAGCGCCAGAATCTTCAGAAGAAGCAGGTCCAGAGTGCCCTGGACGAGATCGGAAGGTTTGCTCAAATGGAAGCTCCTCGGCTTCGCTCAGTAACGACTTCTCTCGGTAACCGAGGATAAGATACACACACTCCCCTCGGTAAGCAAGGGGAATCTTCTATCTAACGGAATTGAGCGGGCTCAAGTGTTTTACGAACTGCTGCTCAACGGAATGCTGAACACGCCGTTAAACGCCACGGCTCGACGTAGCGCCGACGTCCTCGCCGGCGTTTTTTGCAGCCCACGATGATGAGTGCTTGCATCGAGAGTGCGAGTTAGCTGATTCGCGAGCTACTGCACATCAGCGACTTTGCCGCCGATGAAGGTAATCTTCATGTCTTTGTAGATGTACAGCTTTTTCGCGCCAAGGTCGACAATTTTATCGGGCTGTCCGAAGGCGGCAAGGACTTGTTCCTCGGTTTGTCCTTTGGCAATGGTTTGGGTTTGCTGTGGGGCTTGTTGTTGCGGAGGCGCCTGCTGTTGTTGCTGGGGCGGAGCATTCTGGTCGTTCCCCTGTTGCTGCTGGCCGCCATCTTGATCGCCGCCCGCATTCTCGGGTACGAGGACTTGCGCCACCGCGTCGGCCACTTGTCCGGCATCGGCTCCAGCGAGCCAGCCCTGTGGGAACTGAAACGCGATTTGCGCTTTGAAGAACGAAGGCGCTTGCGCGCCGTTGCACTGATCGCACTGCATCACGATAAAGATGACGCGGTCTTTCTTTACATCGGGAGTTACCTTCATCACGTAGACCCGATTGTCGACGGGGAGCAGCAAGCTCGGTCCGAGAAACGGATTGTCTCTCGGCGTTTCGACGTTGCCATCCTGCACTTTGTTCGTGGCGAGCACGAGCGTGGCCGGAGGATACGCACGCAGGCCACCTTTTTTGACCACGAGAATCACTCCTTGATCGACAGGCTGCAGCTGACCGCCTGCAACGGCGAACTTCGTGGGTTTGAACTGCTGCCGCAAATCGGCGTCGAGAGAACCCGAGCCTTGCCCAAATGCGGAGGGTAGCAGTGCGAGACCGAGCGCAGCGAAGGCGGCAAATGCGAGCGGACGGAAAAACGTTTTCATGGCGGGCTCCTTGGCGCGAATCGAGCGGCGTGCCTGTACACCTGGAACGCCGCCGCAAACCGGAAAATTCAGATTAGGCGAGCCGGGGATAATTTCGGCAATTCGAATACGTGAATGTGCGCTTCATTGAACGTCGGTCACTTTGCCGCCGACGAAGGTGATCTTCATGTCTTTGTAGATGTAAAGCTTCTTAGCGCCGAGATTCACGATTTTGTCGGGCTGGCCAAAAGCCGCAATCACCTGATCTTCCGTGGAGCCTTTGTCAATGCTCTGCGGTTGCTTTGGCGGGTCGGGAGCCGCGGGCGCTGCGGCCTGTCCGCCGCCCTGCTGTCCCCCCTGCTGACCCTGATCGCCACCTTGCTGACCGCCCTGCGCGTTGGCGTCGTCCGTTTGATTGGCGAAAACCTGCGCGATCACGTCGGCGATCTGGCCGGCGTCTGCGCCGCCGGAGATGTAGCCCTTGGGAAACTGAAAATCCACTTGGGCTTTGAAATTGGAGGGCTGCTGCACGTTGTTGCAGGAATCGCACTCGATGATGTTGATATGGACGGTGTCCTTCTGCACGTCCACCGAAACCTTTGTGAAGTACACTTTTTCGTCGGTCGGCAAGAGGCGGCTGTTGTCCTGCTGGTTGGCCTGTTGGGGAATCCCGAAATGGCCGGCCAGTTTTCCCGCGGCGCCCAAGGTCTTTGCTTGCGCGGTTTTCATGCTGCCGTCTTTGTAGGAATTGGGAGTGATGACCGTATCGCCTGGCGGGAAGGAGCGGATGCCGCCCTTCTTGATGACGAGGACCGTGCCGGCGTCGGTGACGGCGAGGCCCGTCGAATCGCTTTGCACTTTGGTCATCTTATAGGTTTTCTTGAGCTCGTCCTCAACCGATTGCGGCGCCGCGAACGCGCGAGGCATGGCGACGAGAGCCAACAAGGTGAGACTGAGAGAAATCGCACCGTATTTCTTCCGCATTGCTTGCTCCTCAAAAGAATCGGTCCGCTGGGGAACCGTCCGATGTTATCAGGACACTTAACTACTGCCGCTGTTTTTAGCGGGCTGAACGCCACTTGGATGGCGTTCAGCCCGGCTGGAACGTTGAGAGACGAAGAGAATCTTTAGAACTCAGGGCTGATCCGGCTTGTTGGCGGCCTGGACTTCTTTTTCCGCCGCGTCCGCATCCGCTTGCTGCGCCGTGAGGTCGTCGTCGGCGTTCAGGTCGGGTTGCGCCTGGCCGTCGGGATTAATTTTGTGAGTGGCGTCGGGAGCCTTGGGCAAGCCGTTGCCGCCCTTGGCAAGCGTGTCCATGCCGGTGCTCATCTTCTCGCGGAAGTCATTGTGCATGTCTTGCAGATCGCTGACCTGCACGCGCGGGAAGGAGCCAACGCCGCAGTCTTGCGACTTAGCGCTGAGAACTTTCACTTTGACGGCCTTGTCGTCGCCGGCTTCGTTTTCCTGGCGCTGCACGATATCGCCTGCGGTGAGCGAGCAGGTATCGCCATCGTTCGGAACGTCGATCGTGGCAGAGACCACGAAGACGCTGTGCTTGGGATCGAGCGCCGCGGGAACTTTGTCCGTGGCGTTGTCGCTGCCGGCGGCCGCTTCGGCTTGCGTTTTTTCTTCGCCGATTTGTGCTTTGAGGTCGTCGGCGACGAGCTGTTTCACATCGGCGGGCATCGCGGCCGCAGCGTCGGCGGCATTGAATTCCATGCCTCCGCCAAAAGCCGCGAGACCGTCAAGACTCGCGCCGGAGTTGATCATGTATGGAGCGTAGTCCGGCAGATTGGCGGCGTTGGCGTCCGCGGCAGCGGCGGCCGCATAGGCCGCTTCGAGATTCGCCGCGATGATGTAGTCCGTCAGCCAAAGGGCGGCGTACGGATAAACAGGAGCGGGCGCGTAATAAACGCCGTAGTAGCCGTACCAAGGAGCGGCTGCCCAGCCCCAGGTGTAAGCGACTGGAGCGGGCCACGGGTTATAAGCCCAGCCGTAGTAAACCGGGGGATAGTAGTAAGGCGGAGCCCAATGATAGTAGGCGACGCCGTGGTAGTAGTAGCCGCGGTAAGCATACGCATAGCGGCGGCCGCCGTACATGTAAGTGCGACGGTAGTAAGGATGACCGCCGCGCATATAGCCGTGCTCCACGTAGCCGCGGTGGCCGCCGTAGTTGACGACGCGATAGTGTTCTCCTCGGGCGCTCACACGCTCACCGACGACGCGGCGCTCGCCACGCGGCCCGTGCGAAATAACCGCGCCATGAGCGGTATGGACGGACGTCACGCGGCCGTGAGAATCGAAGTGCGCTTCATGGCCGCTGCGCGTGGACATACTGTTCATCCGTCCGTTTGCGGAATAATTTTTCGTGGCGCCGTTCGCGCCGGTGACAGACCTGCCGCCACCCGGATGGTTAACCGTACCGGGGCCCTTGGCCGCGGTGTTGGTCGCGCCGCGGTTTCCGCCGGCGTTCGCACCACCTTTCCCAGCCGCATTCAGGCCCGCACCGCCCTTTGTAGCGGCGTTCGTGCCCGTGCCACCTCTGGTGCCGGTAGCGCCTGTCGCGCCGGTTTTCGTCGTCGTGTTGCCACCGGGACGATTGGTCGCTGTGTTGGCGCCGCCGCGGTTGGCGGTGCCGCCTGGAGTCGTTGTATGCGCAGTATTCGTGCCTGTGGTTCCGGGACGACCGCCAGTGGAACCAGGCGTGGTGGTGTGTGCGGTGTTCGTGTTGGGGTGCGCCGCGTTGTTAGCGGCTGGTCTTGCTGCAGGTGCGGCCGGTTTGGGAGCCGCGGCCTTAGGAGCCGGCGCGGACGATTTGGTTTTTTGCGCGTGGACACTTAGGGCGCCCGACAGGAACAGCAACGCGAACAACGAGACCCGCAGAAAATTGAACCGGGGCCGGATCGAAGTCATCTTTTTCCTCCAACTGCTTGTGAATTGTGAGATTTCCCGATCGTCGTTTCACGTCCACAAGGTCTCTTGGCCGCGCCTTCTGAGGAGTGGGCGCGCGGACGCCGAGGACACGACGCAAGAGAGACCCGAGACAAAAATGCAATGAAGACGAACGGAGAACTCCGCTCCTGAATACGGCTTCACGGTGTCGAGCAGCGAGCGGCAGGCTGCATCGTTGTTCCGGGCGCCGAGGTGAGGACGGTACCTCAGCGCACCCGATGCTGCCGCGGGCGGCGCGGCCGACCACCGGAAAAATCGCGGCGATTGTACTACGTTTAAAGAGTGAGGCAAGTCAAAAAAAGGCGAACAGGAGGTAACCGAAACGTGTCCACGCAAATTGCGGCGCGGCGGACGTTGCACCGCGAAAACGCATCGTGAGGACGGAAGCGGATTCGGCTGACGGGAAGAAAAGCTGGTAGGATTTTCGTTGAATGCGAGGACGGAGCGTTCGCTCGCGGAACCAGGAGCAGAAGATCATGGCAGAACCGACCAAGGAAGAGTTGTTGGCAAAAATTGCCGAGCTGGAGAAACAGCAGGCCAGTGGACGAAGGAAAGGCAGCCTGGAGTTTCGAGTGGGAGAAAAGGGCGGCGTGAGCGTCTACGGACTAGGGCGCTTTCCGGTCACGCTCTACTACGAGCAGTGGATTCGCCTGCTGGATGTGTCGAGCGATCTACGCGCGTTTCTGGAAGAAAACAAGAGTCGCTTGAAGCTGAAAGATCAAGGATAGCGTCCGTCCGAGCCCCTTGCTGGCTGGTGCGAGATATCTGTTTGAGTGGCCGACTAATCCATGTGCATGGCGAAGATTTTGTCGGTGGAGTCGGCGTACGGATACACGTGGGTCATCCAGCCGAAGACGACGGGATGGAAGCGGCCGCCGGCGGCGTCACATGCTTCTTCTGTAGCAATCGAGCCTTTTAGGCCGAACTTGGTCCAATCGGCGTCGCGGAGATGGCCGAGGCGTGGGAAGCACAGATTGGTGTGCTGATGCCACATCGTGATGCTGAGCGGAAGCCGTTCGTTGAGCTGATCTTCGGTGGCGTTGCGCGGCATCGTGTACATAGCACCCACGAGTTGGTAGCCGGTCGCGGTCTTCTTGTACAGCAGGGAAGTAGGCCGTGCCGGATCGAACGTGAGCGATTCGAGAAAGCCGTTGCGATAGCTGGTGAAGTGATATTCGGGTTGCGGGAAATTCGCCGCGAAAATATGGAAGCCGTCGTTCAGCGCGACGTGATAGTCCTTGTACTTTTCAATGCCGGCGCGCAGCTTCGTTACGACGTCTTGCGCGCGCTGCGCATCCTCTGAAGTCTCCGGGCGCATGGCCGTCATGCGCATATGCAGAGAATGATTGTGATGGCCGGGAGTCATATCCTCGACCGCGGCTTTTTCGGAAGCTTTTTCGTCGTCGGGATCGGTGCTGGCATTGGCGGGGGAACCAGATTGCTGCGCGTCATCAACGGAAGCTTGCAGGCCGGCGGGCGTTTGCGCGGGGGCATGATGGCCGGGCACGGCGGCGAGCAGAATGGTAACCACGAAGATCGCGCCGATCAGCATGGCGGTCTTGGTGGCGAGTTGTAACAGCGTCTTACGGGCGGACATTTCTACGTTCTCCTACACTCATAATACGAGCGGGAGTGGCGGGAAATTTCAGTCGCTGCGGACAGGCGTGCCTTGCGAAAAACTGTACGGGCGGACAGGAAGTCGAAAAGCAGGAAGTAAAGGCCGCAAAGGAGATCGACGAGGCCAAGGAAACCACAGGGAGCGCGGTAGGAAGCGAGTCGGAACCAAGATGAGGCGACGGAGAGCGCCAGCACAGGCGTGCTAAAATTGTGCGCGTGAAAAAAGAGACGATTCGAACGGTAAAGAGTTTGAGCGGGGGAGTGCAGCCGCCGGGAGATAAATCCGTCTCGCACCGGTACGCAATGTTGTCCGCGTTGGCAGAAGGAACGAGCGAATTGCGGAACTTTGCCGCGGCGGTGGATTGTCATAGCACGCTGGATTGCATGAAGGCGCTGGGCGCGGATGTCAAAGTGGAGGGCAGCACGGTTCGCGTGACGGGGCATGGGTTGCGCGGATTGAAGAGTTCCTGGCGGGCGCTCGATGCAGGAAATTCAGGCACGACGATCCGCTTGTTGACGGGGATCCTTGCGGGTCAGGAATTCAGTTCGAAAATTTCTGGAGATGCCTCCTTACAGAAACGGCCGATGAAGCGAATCGTGGGTCCGCTGCGCGAAATGGGCGCCGACATCCGCGCGCGCGAGGACAATTTTGCGCCATTGGAGATTAAGGGTGCGCGGCTGCGCGCGATTAACTACGAGATGCCGATGGCCAGCGCGCAGGTGAAGTCCGCGGTACTGCTGGCGGGGCTTTTTGCGGAAGGTGTAACCACAGTGACGGAGCCGGCGCGGACGCGTGACCACACAGAATTGGCGCTCGAGGAGTTTGGCGCTGAAGTCGAGCGGCATGGCCGGACGACGCGAGTACGCGGGCTAGCTGGCGACGGGAATGGTCACGCCGGGTTGACGGCGCGCTCGCTGGATGTACCGGGAGATTTGTCTTCGGCCGTGTTTTTTATCGCAGCGGCGTCGCTGGTGCCGGAATCGACGATTTCGATCCACAACGTCGGATTGAATCCAACACGCACGGCGATTCTGGATGTGTTCGCGGGCATGGGCGCAAACATTGAGATGTTGGGATTGAAGAGCGCGCACGGCGAAGTAACAGGAGATCTGGCCGTGCGCGGTGCGGTTCTCAAGGGCGGCCTGATTGAAGGCGAAGTGATTCCACTGGTCATTGACGAATTGCCGATGTTGGCGGCGCTGGGGCCCTACACCGAACAGGGAATCGAAATTCGCGACGCAAAAGAACTGCGCGTGAAAGAAAGCGATCGCATCGCGGTGCTGGTCGAAAACCTGCGGCGCATGGGCGCAAACGTAGAAGAGCGGCCCGATGGGTTGAAGGTCGAAGGCCGCGGCGCGGGGAAACTGCACGGTGCAGAAATCGATCCCCACGAGGATCACCGGATAGCAATGGCCTTTGCTGTTGCGGGACTAGGCGCAGAAGGCGAAACAGTGATCCGCGATGCAGATTGCGCGGGCGTGTCCTATCCGGGATTTTTTGCCGATCTGCGGCGATTGGCCGAAGGCTAAACCTATAGCCGGAAGATTTCTCTTCGGGGACAGCAGCGATACAAGTGAGCCTACGAGGTTTTGTGGATGGAGATGGAGCCGTAGCTCGTCTTTAGAGTGATTTTGGGCCCACGCGAAGACGAGCCGTAGTGGCCTTCGAGGTGATTGTCGCCGGACTCGTTGGAGGTTTTCTTGAGGGTGTCGGACGAGAATTCCGAATCAACGTCGCAGGAGTGGCAGTCGGCCTGAATGGTGAAGGTCGTCGATTCCGGCAGTGTGAGTGAGATATTGGCGTTGCTGTTGTCCACCTCGATGTCTTCCTTCGGTGGAGAAGAAAAACGCAGGTCGATATCGCCGCCGCGATTACCGATGCGGACCTTGCCGGTAGCGTTTTCGACGGTGACGGAATAACGGTTGGTGCGCAAATTGAGGTCGCCGGGCGCGTCGACCACTTCGAGATTGCCGGAGCTGGCTTCCATGTGGCCGGTGAGCTGGGTGAGTGTTAGATCGGTGCGCTGAGAGACGAAGCGCAGACCCTTGGCGACTTTGTCGGCGCGAATGGGGCCATAGAACTCGCCATCAAGCGTGAAACTGCCGGTGGCGGAAGCGATGTTCACCTCACCGCCTTTGCCGGAAATTTTCACGTCCCCTTTGGTGTCGGAAACCTTTACATCACCTTTGTGCATTTCAACGCTGACGTCGCTGGCCGTGTTGCGGACTTCCACGTCGCCGTTGCCCGCGGTGACGGAAACGGGCGTGGACATGTCCGAAACGGTGATGTCGCCTTTTTCGTTGCGAATGACGACGCTAGCCTTTTGGGGAACCTGGATCTCCATATCCACGCTGACGCGCGAGTCGCTCGCATTGGTGGAATGAACTTCATACCCGTCGCCGTTTTGCACGATTTCGACGGAGACGGGACCGGCACGCCGTTGCGCGTCATTTTCGTTCCAGGCACGGACTTGTTTCCTCCCCGTTACGCGAATATCGGAGATGTCTGCGGTGCGCACGGTGATGTCGCCGCGCAAGCCGCGGACGGTGATGCGGGCGTTCGGCGGGACGTGAACCGGCGTAACGTCGAGATCAAAGGGATAGGCGTCGCCGATATCGATGTCGTGGAATTTGTCGCCGAAGTTGTTTCTGGCGTAGTCGACGCCAATCACGATGCTCAACAGAGCCAGCAGGCCGAGAACGAGCAGAATTTCGCCGCCAGTGATGCGCGCGGCTCCGGGATCGTTGGTGCGACTGGCAACGGCGCGTTCGTAAATTTTGACCGCGCCCAGAAAGATCAGAACCAGCGGCCACCAGCGCCAGAAAAGACGCGAGAGATCCAAGCCTCCGTAGTTGTGCCAAAGCAGAAGAATGCCTGCGGCAAGCAGAACCAGGCCGGGAAAGATTCCAGTGACGCGACGAGGGCTCGCGGCCATTTTCGGTTTATTGTCCTTGCCCTTGGTAGGGGCTGGAAGGTGTGCCGACGGGCGGCAGGCCGGAACTGGATGGCGGCAGCGGAGACACGGGAGCCTCGTAGCTCTGATGTCCTTCGCTCGAAGCCAGCGCACCAGCCAAACTGATGATGCCGATGACGATGAGGATCACGGGATAGGTGTTGCTGAAATCGAAGTACCCGCCACGCATCTGCTGCAACAGGAACAACAGGCCGACGGTGATGACGATGCTTGGTCCCATCAAACTGCGGATGCGGCAGCGCTGGCAATTACAATGGACGCGATTGCTCATGGATGTGCGTTCTCCCGAAGGAGCCTCCTAGGGACGACGGTCCATGCGGTTGCGAAACATGAGAATGCCGACGCCGATCAAAACAGCGGGGAAGAAAAACTGCGAAATGCGGTACCAGGGGAACCAGTCAAAATTGTTGAGCAGCAACAGGATGCCGGCGCCAATGAGAACGATAGGGCCTACGGGCTTGTTGCGGGCGATATTGTCCAGCGGATCGGAAATGGGCTGGCCGCTGCGCCGAGCTTGGGCCGTGCGCGCTGCGTCGATGGGCATATAAAGGTAGAGGACGCCCACGCAGATCCAAAGCGCCGCTTCCGCGCCGCCGCTCAGCGAGCCGTTTACGCCGATGATGAAAAGCACCAGAAAAATTGCGAGGTGAATCATGCCCTTGCCGTACTGCTCATTGTAGAAAGCACCTAAGCCGGGCAGGAATCCGAGAAAGAAAGCCAGAACTGGGCTAGGGCCCGGCGCCGCGGGTGAAGGAACAACTCCGACCGGGACCGTCGCCGGAATATCCGTTGCTGCTCCGGAAACGCCAGCCGCAGCGGCACCCGGATGCCCGAGAATCGTCGCAAGACAATCTTCGCAATACAGAACATCACGCACCGGCCGCACACACGCGGGGCACATGGGCTTACCGCAATTACGGCAAAAGCCAGTCGCCTCCGCATCGGGATGTACTGCACACTTCATCGAATTCTCCTTCCAAACCACTGCGCGCCCCACACGCCGCGAACTGGGGGAAGCTGCGCCGCGAGGACTTCGGCCTGGCGCGACAGGCCATTCGCGCGATTCTGCTGCTTGGGAGCGCCGGGTTTGGTGCTGTCCGTACTTCCGGGATTTTTGCCCGGGTTCGCGGGAACCGTACTCTCAGGCTCCGTCGGCAGCTCGTTGTTGTCTTTGCTCAGGCGAGACTGAATTTCGTAAACGACACGCAAATCGCTGACGAACTTTACGCTGCGCGCGTAAGCCAGATGGGCTCCGCTGTTTGCGCTGTGGTACAGATTCACTGGTGAAAGATCGGCCAGCTTAGGTTTACGGAAAGAGAAGCCGGAAGCCGTGAGCAAAATAGCCAGCGTGGCCGCAACAGAGACGGCACCATAAGCAAAGCGAATCGATAGCAGGTTATTGAGCCAGCCAAACGCGCCGCGGGTGCTCTTGGCTTTTGCGCGCGGCCCCAGCGTTTGATTCAGGATGTTGTACGCGAGGTGCGGCGGAGGCTCGACGGCTTGGAGCGCGTGGAGACTGCCGACCAGGCTGGAAACGCCCGCCAACAGGGAAGCGCACTCCGCGCAGGATTTGGCATGTGCTTCAAACTCGCGGCGTTCCGCGAGCGGCATCAACTCATCGAGGTAATCGCTGAGCCGCGCTTCGATTTGTTCGCAAGTCCAGGTCATACCAAACTCCGAGCTACAAGCCGCCAGTTCGACTGGGCCGCAGCTTGCAGCGCCCCTACAAATACCGTCCTATCGAACTCACGCATCATGATGGCCGCACCCCCATTTGATGAAGAATGCGCGCCAATTCGATACGCCCGCGGTTGATTCGCGACTTTACCGTTCCTTCCGGCACATCCAAAACTTGGCGAATTTCCGCGTATTCCAATTGCTGCAAATCCCGCAAAATCACCGCTTCGCGCAACTCCGGTGAAAGCTTGGTCAGCGCGCTCTGCACCTGCGAACTGAGCTCGCCCAGCAAAACCTGCTGATCCGGCCGTCGCGCCGACGATTCCTTGTTCTCCACCACCGGCATAGCATCGTCCAGCGAGTCTGTCACCCGGTCGCGCTTGGTGCGCCGGTAGTGGTCGATCAACAGATTGCGCGTGACGCTGGTCATCCATGTGGCAAAACCACCGTGCGCCGAACGATAGCTCCCAAGAGTCTTATACACCCGGAGGAAAACTTCCTGCGACAGGTCTTCGGCTTCTGTGCCATTACCGGTAAACCTGTAGCAAATGTTGAAGATGCGGCGCGTGTGGCGACGCACAAGTTCCTCCCAGGCCGAACCGTCTCCCTGGAGGCATTGCTGGACCAGTTGGGCGTCCTGCTCCAACGCTTCATCAGCCTCAATACCTGCGAACGGTGAGCAGTCAGAGTCCCCAACCGCTGGGACCCCTTCGGCCTGCAACTATGGAACGCAAATTGCCCACCAAAAGTTCCCTCTAGTTTATGGCCTCGGACGACCGACCGTGAGGGGCATCTTAGCGGGGAATGTGCTGTGGAGACAAGGGTGAGTGTGGTCGTAAAGGCACGCAAAATACGCCACTGATTCGCTAGTCGGCCGCTCCCGGCTCCATAGCTGCGCCAAGGCCCGGTTCGCCTAGTTTGCTGTGGCTGCGCGCGTAGGCGAAGTAGACGGCCAGGCCGATGAGCATCCAGACGGCGGCGGCAATCTTGGTCGTCACATCCACGGAGATAATCATCGCGGTGCAGAAGATCGCACCCAGGATCGGCACAAGCGGGACCAGTGGCGCGCGGAACGGCCGCTCCTGGTGCGGGTTCTTGCCACGCATCACCCACACGCCAATGCAGACCAGCACGAACGCGAACAGCGTGCCGATGTTGGTCAAATTGCCGGTGATGTCGCCCGGCAGGAAGCCGCCGAGCAGGCCAACGAAAATGTACAGAACCGCGTTGCACTTGTAGGGCGTGGCAAACTTCGGGTGCACGTCGGCAAACAGCTTTGGCAGCAAGCCGTCCTTAGCCATCGAGAAGAACACCCGGCTCTGCCCGAGCAACATCACCAGCATCACGGAAGAAAAGCCCGCGAGAATAGCCACATCCACCAACTTGGCCAGCCAGCTAAACCCGGTCATGTAAGTCTTGATGGCATAAGCAACGGAAGCCTCTCCGCCCTTCAAAGGATCGACGAAATCCAACGCGGGCGCGACTCCGGTCAAGACCCAGCTGAACAGAATATAGAGCACCGTACAGACTGCCAGCGATCCGAGAATGCCGATCGGCATGTTTTTCCCGGGATTGACGGTCTCCTGCGCGGCCGTGGAGACGGCGTCAAAGCCGATAAACGCGAAGAACACCACGCCAGCGCCGCCGAGAATGCCGCCCCAGCCGTGTTTGAACAGGCCCAGATGAGTGGCATCGGCCGCAAGAACGAACGGAGTGTGATTCGCGGGATTGATAAAGCGCCAGCCGATCGCGATGATGATGACGACGATGGTCACCTTGACCGCTACGATGATGGCGTTCACCGTCGCGGATTCTGAGGTGCCTTTGATCAAGAGCAGCGTCATGACGAGCAGAATCAGCAGTGCAGGCGCGTTGACAATGCCGTGAACGCCCGCCGGACTGGTTTGCAACGGGGAATGACGCCAAGCCCAGGGAACCAGGTCGGGGAAAAGCTCGTTGAGATACTCCGTCCAGTAGATCGACAGAGTCGCGGCACCGAGGGCGTACTCGAGGATGAGCGCCCAGCCGATCACCCACGCGACCAGTTCGCCCATGGTCACATACGCGTAGGTATAGGCGCTGCCGGCGATGGGAATCATGGCCGCGAACTCGGCGTAGCATAGCCCCGCGAAGCAGCATCCGATGGCGGCGATGATGAAAGAGAGGGTTACGCCAGGACCGGCGTTCTGTCCTGCGGCGGCTGGGGTACGAGCAAACAAGCCGGCGCCAATGATCGCGCCAATGCCGAGCGCGATCAGGCCGGGCCATTTCAGGGTTCGGCGTAAGCCGCCTTTTTCATTGATTTGGGCCAGCAGAGTGTCCAGTGGTTTTGTTCGGAAGAGGCTCATATTGGGGGAAGAGTCTAGCAAAGAGGAGGCCACAGAACGAAGGTGTGTAGATTTTCTTGAGCTTCTTCTGACACGTTGTCCGCGCGCGGCTTGACCTTGTTGGACGCGGCCAGTAGGCTGGACAAGGCTCATGCGCGCCTCGTTGCGAAAGATCCTCATTCTGCTGGTCGCGGTTCTGATTCTCGGCTTCATCGTTTACCGCTCGAGCGGAATGATCGGTCTTGCTGGTTTCAGTGGGGCACGGCTCATCAGCGCGGTCCGTGATGCCAACATTCCCCTGCTGCTGCTTTCCATTGTTGCGATCTATGCGTGTTATGCCCTGCGGGCGCTGCGCTGGAAAGTTTTTCAGCGCAATCTGGGAGCCAGCCGTTTTTGGCCGATTTACGCGATGACGCTGGCTGGATTCTCGGCCGTTTTTCTATTGGGTCGGGCTGGAGAGCCGGTCCGTCCGATGTTGCTGGCCCGCAAAGAGAAGTTGCCGTTCGCGGATATGTTTGGAATTTACGCGCTGGAGCGGCTGTTTGATGCGGCGAGCACTGCCGTAATCGCCGCCGTAGCTTTGATTTTGTTTCAGTCGCATGCGCAGAGCGGGGAAACTGCGGGCCGGCTGGCTACGGCCGCTCGTACCACCGGCATGGTCCTCTTCGCGGGTGTCATTGGCGCCGTTATTTTTTTGATTTATCTGCGTGTCCACGGGACAGCTTTGCTGGAGCGGCGGCTGCAAGGTTGGATCGTCGCGGGCGGTTGGCACGAGAAAATCGCCAACATTCTGCTCGGATTTGCGCGCGGCATTCAGACCATTCGCAGCTGGGGCGATTTCGCGCTGTCCGTTTTTTATTCGGCGGCGCACTGGATTTTGGTCTTGCTCATCTACTTGTGGATCTCGCACGCGTTTGGCGGCGCGTTGGGCGCGTTGACGCTGGGTGAAGCGATGTTGGTGATGGCCTTCACGTTGGTCGGATCGGCGGTGCAGTTGCCGGGCGTGGGCGGGGGGTCGCAGGTGGCGTCCTTCCTTGCCTACACGGCAATTTTTGGAGTAGAAAAAGAGCCCGCTGCTGCGGTATCCATCGTGCTTTGGCTGATTACGTTCGCGGCGGGCAGCGTGGTGGGCGCGCCGTTGCTGCTGCATCAGGGTTTCACGTTGGGCAAATTGCGGGAACTGGCTCAGGAAGAAAAGAAGGAAGCAGACATGGAAATGGAACAGGGCGGTTCGGCGGACTCGAGCGTGAACACGCCGATCGCCAGGAGAGACGCCGAGTGAAGTGCCCGTTTTGCGCGCATCTGGATGACAAAGTAATCGACTCTCGCGAAGGGCGCGTGGGCGACACGATTCGTCGCCGTCGCGAATGCCTCAAGTGCGGCCGGCGCTTTACCACGTACGAGCGCATCGACGAAATTCCGTACATGGTGATCAAAAAGGACGGCCGGCGCGAGCGCTTCGAACGTCAGAAAATTTTGCAGGGTTTGCTGAAGGCGTGTGAGAAGCGACCGGTGCCGACGCCCAAGTTGGAAGCGATTGTCGATGAAATTGAAGCCGTGGTCCACGAAGCCACGGAACGCGAGCTGACCACTACCGAAATCGGCGAGATGATCATGCAGCGGCTGAAAAAGCTCGACAAGGTCGCCTATGTGCGTTTCGCGTCGGTGTACATGGATTTTAAAGATGTGCAGGAATTTATGAATGAGCTGAAGGGATTGTTGAAGGACCGTTCGAAGAAGTGAGCTATGCGCTCCGGCGTGCCCACCAGAAAACAACGGGTCTAAAGACCCGCCACTCCACTATCTAGGCCAGACGCCGGCAGTGAAGGTTCGAATCGTTTTGAATCCGAGTTTTTCGTAAAGCCGCACTGCGCCGTAATTTTCTGTGGTTACGGTCAAGGTCAATTCCTTGAATTTCATTCCGCGCAAGGTTTCGCCCGCGGTCTGCATCAGCAAACGGCCGAGCCCATGCCCCTGGTAGCCGGGCTGCACGCAGATTTGCGTGGTGTGGCCCACGCCGGGTGAGACTTCGCTGGTAAGCACTGCGGCGACCAGTTCGTCGCTGCCAGGTTGACGCAAAACAAACGAAGCGCCGGGAACAAAGTGGCCGCAGCCGGGAAGCAAAATAATGTTCTTCAGAAATTTCAGCGCGCCCTGACGACTACGGTATTGATCGTTGATTTCCCCGTCGATGTGATTGGCGTAGGCGAGATAGATCAGCCTGGCGCAAGGCTCAAAGAAGCGGTCGTTCCAGCGATCGAGCCGCATTCCCGCCGAGACACCAGTTTTTGTCTCGGGTAATTTCTGCAAGTCCTGCAGCATGAATTGTCGCGAATACAGGCGGAAGCCCTGATCGCGCAGGGGCAGTTCGACGGGACCGCTAAAAGGCATCAGTTGCGCTTCAATCCGCGCGAGCTGCGGAATCGCGCGCATCGAGAAAAGCATCTCCTCGAGCAGTCGCTGGCCGATGGAAGCTTGGGGAAACTTAGCGGAAACGTACAATCCGCCGATCAGCCCTTTCTGTTCTTCCAAAACATAAAACGAATAGCCCGCGGCATTACCGTTTTCAAAGGCTACGCATCCCGCCAGAGCGTGTGCTTCGAGGAAACGCTTGATCAGTTCCAGCGCGCTGCGGTAATCCCAGTGCAACTCGTCGCGCCAGTGCACCGCTTCCTCTTCGAGGAGCGGTTCCAGTTGGCGCACCGTCGTCTGGCGCAGATCGATAATGTTCATCGGATGGTCGCGACCGGGCCCCTGCCGCACGGAGTCTATGATAGCCGATGCGCGCACGGCGAAGAAAAACGGCGATGCGCCAACCGTGCAAGTCACAAATCGGGCACAGCCCGGCAACGCCGCAGCAGACGCCAGAAATCCGTGTGCTAGCATCAAGTTGACCGTGATTTCTGCTGCAGGAGCAGCGGCGGCGCGGGTTTTGGCCGCTCGCACGAAAGAACTATGTCGTCGATACTTTACGAACTGCGTTATCCAACCAAATGGTATTCCAAGCTGGTGACCGCTATGCTGGCGTTGATTGTGTTTGCGGTGCTGGCTACGGCGGCCATTGCGGGGTTTTTGGTCTATCGCATCGTCAAGCCGCAGCGCACCAGTAGCGATATCAATATGGACAGCTTTCCGGGCAAGCCGGATGCGGTGGAATTTACGGTGCCGTCTCTGGAGCACGGTGGCCGGCATGGCTGGTTTTTTCCGGGACTGCGCGGCGCACCGACGATCGTGCTGTGCCATGGTTACGGTTCCAGCCGGGGCGAGTTGCTGACGCTGGTTTCCGCGCTGCAGGATCATCAGTACAACGTGTTTATTTTTGATTTCGCGGCCCACGGCGCGGTGGATGGCATTACGTCATTTGGCTACCACGAAGCGGACGAAGTGCGCGCGGCGATTGATGTCGTTGCGCAGCGCAGTGACGTCGACCCCGGCGCATTCGGGATATGGGGCTACAACTTGGGCGCTTACGCGGCATTGCGCGAAGCGGAAAACGATCATCGCGTGCGCGCCATTGTGCTGGATTCGGTTTACGATTTGCCGCAACAGATGGTGAAGATCGGCGTCGAGCGCACTGGCTTGGGCGGTTTTCCGCTGATGGCGCGTTCGGCGGAGTTCAGCTTCAACTGGCTGAACTACAAGTACCGCGAAGATCCGCCTATTTCGAGGAAGATTGGCACTTTGGCTGGCGTCCCCAAATTATTTATCGAGCCAGCAGACGATCCGGAATTGTCGGAATTGACCCGGCAAATGTTTATGAAGGCGCCCGAGCCGCGCGATCAGGTGATCATCCCGCACGGAAATTTCGTCGCCATGGACGACAACGACAAGCGCGACTACGAGAACCGCGTGGTGAGTTTCTTCCTACTGAGGTTGCCCGCTACCGGCGGCCAGACTCACTGAGCCCTTGGATTAGTGCAGACTACGACGGGCGTCCAGAGCACGCCCCATGCGCCCGTGGTGCAGTTCAGCCCCTGCTTCCTTGAGTCAGCTACGTTCTTGAAATCGGTAACCACCTTATTAAATTCATTCTCGCCAGGAGACCATTCAGGCAGTTCGCGATGGAAATAAAAATTCAGGCAGTACAGGTGTGCTCGGCGCAGCTTATAGGTGGCGACTTCGTTTGCTGGATATTTCGAGAACGAGCCCTCATAAATGAGGATCGATTGTTTGGCGGAGAGATCGTCAAGCGCCAGAGGTCCCGCATTGTATGTGCCCAGGCCGAGGACGATTGTCAGGATGCCGATCTTAACGGCGCGCACCGAGCGCCCTCCGAAAGCCAGCACGACGGACCAGATTCCGCCAGCCAGAAAAACCCAAATCGGTAGTCCGCTAAGTGAGTCGAACCTTCCTTCGAAGTTTGCACCGAATTTGGCCGAATTCCAGGCCCCGACTTTGAAAAGCGCTGCACAGATAGCGAGGATGGAAAACGCAAACAGCACCCCGGTCCACGTTCTGATCTGTTTCGATGTCTCAGGAAGGCGAGCGGCTTGCTGGGCCAGAACCAACGCCAGTGGTGGAACGGCCGGTAGAATGTAACCGGGAAGTTTCGACTTCGAGACGCTAAAAAACACGATCGTAAATCCGGCCCAAGCCAGAAAGAGCAACGTTGCGGAGCGTTCTGTCGGGGTTATGCTCCAAAAACTCCTGGACCGCGATGCAAGGGGCAAGACAAATATAGCGGAGGGAAAGAGCGCAAGAAGGACCACGGGAATGTAAAACCAGAACGGCTGAATATGCTGGAATTCGGGAGTGAGATAGCGCTTGAAGTTGTGTTCGATGATGAAGATACGCAGGAAATCGGGATTGCGGCGGGCGCAGAGGATGTACCAGGGCAGAGCCGTGACGCAAAAGGCGGCGATGGCGGCGGGATGAAGCAGACGGAACGCGTCGCGCCAGCGCTTGGTGAACAGCGCCCAGAAGAAAACCGCGCCTCCACAGAGAACAATGGCCGCCGGCCCTTTCGCGAGGACCGCCAGTCCCAAGAAGAAGCCGAACAACACAAACGCCAGCCACGGCGTACCGCGCGAAAGCCCAACTGTAGGGGCGGGGCGTGCCCCGCCTTCCGCCTCGGCGCCATTTGCGGCTTTCGGGACTAGCCCCGATACAACCGCCGCGCAGACCATCGCGATCGTCAACATCGCGCTGAACGGCATGTCGGTGGCGGCAGCATGGGAAAAACCGATCATGCCAACCGTCGTGGGTAGCAAAAGCAACAGCCAACGCGCCGCTTCCGCGCCGTACATCCGCCACGCTAACCAACCCATCGCCAGGGTTGCCAACAGCGCACTGATCGCGCTCGGCAGCCGCGCTGCTGCTTCGCTCACTCCAAACAACTTGAAACTCAGCGCCGCGCCCCAGTAAAACAGCGGCGGCTTTTCGAACCACGGCTTTCCGTACAGTTTGGGCGTGACCCAATCGCCGGTCTCCGCCATGGCGCGGGCAATCCACGCATAGCGCGGTTCATCCGGGCCGACGAAGCCAATCGCACCGAGATGGCTGAAATAGCAAACGCCGAGGGTCAAGCAGATGAGCATCGCCCAGGCGAATTTCGCTGGTGTGCTCAGAGAATCCTTTTGCGGCTCAGAGGAAAGCGCTACGTTCACAAGGAAGTCGAGTCTAGCATTAATCGCATTTCCAATTTTCGCCGTCGCGCCCCTAGAATGCATACTGTCGCAACGTCCGGTAGGACTTCGCAAGACTTCGTGTTCGGCTGTCTGTGCAAGGATTCGTAAACAAAAACGAATGAAGCAATGGCTCGAATACGCAGCCGCGTGGCTGGTGCTGAAAACGGTCGGTATCTTGCCGCGCTCCATGGCGAGAGCGCTCGCAGTATTTGTAATTGCGACGCTGTTGCGTTTGCGCCCCAAGTTGCGCCGCGCCGCTGAATTCAATTTGCAGCTGGCGTTTCCCGAATGGGGCGAGCAGCAGCGCTCCGATACGATTCGCAGAATGGTCCGCCACTTAGGTCGGATGGCCGCCGAGTTTGCGCGTCTTCCCAAGCTCACGCGCGAAAACGTCGAGCAACTCGTCATTCTCGATGGCCACGAAAATTTCCTCGCGGGCCAGCGTCGCGGCAAAGGCGTCCTCTATCTCACGGGACACATCGGCGCCTGGGAACTTTCCTCTTCCGCCCATGCCCTCTACGGCTACCCGCTTCATTACATGGCACGGCCACTCGACAATGTGCGCCTCGACGCGTTGACAAATCGCTACCGCTGCGCTTCCGGCAACCGTCCCATTTTCAAGAACGAATCGGCCCGTGCCACGCTGAAAATTCTAAAGGAGGCTGGCACGGTCGGCATCCTCGCCGACCAGAACACCATGCCCGCCGAAGGCGTATTCGTCGATTTCTTCGGCAAGCCAGCGTGCACGACGGCGGGACTGGCTCGCGTAGCGTTACACACAGATGCAGCGGTGGTTCCCGGCTACGCCGTTTGGGACGAATCCCTTCGCAAATACCGCCTGCGCTTCGAGCCGCCCGTGGAACTCATCCGTACCGGCGACGCGGAGCGAGACATCTTCGAAAACACCCAGAAATTTGCGAAAGTCATTGAAGACGTCATCCGCAAATATCCCGATCAGTGGGTCTGGGTTCACAAACGTTGGAAGACGCGGCCTCCGGGTGAGCCGCCGTTGTACGATTTCTAACGAACTGATCTTCGCGAGGTGGGCATGACGCACACGGCAAAAGAATTGGCAGTAGCGGTGGGAGCCACGCTGGAGGGCGATGCGTCGTTCGAACTGCGCGGCGTGGCCGCCCCCGAACGCGCCGGCGCGCACGATTTGATCTACGTCGAAAACGCCAAGCACGCCGAGCGCGCCGCAGCCTCGGCAGCACAGTGCCTGATTGCGTCGGAGAGGCTCAATTTTGTCGGCAAGACCGTTCTTCGTTCTTCGCAGCCCAAAGTGACCTTCGCCAAAGCTGCCGCCATCCTTCTCGGTCGCCCGCCGATTGCTTCCGGCATTCATCCCACCGCCGTCATCGCTCCGCTCGCTCGTGTCCATCCGACCGCGGCAGTCGGTCCGTTCGCCGTGATCGGCGAAGATGCGCACATCGGCGAAGGTACGCAAATCGGTGCACACAGCGTCATCGGCGCGGGTTGCTGGATCGGCGACCACTGCCGTATCCATCCGCGCGTCACTCTCTACGCCGGCGTGCGCATTGGCCATCGCGTCGAGATTCACTCCGGCGCCGTGATTGGCGCCGATGGCTTCGGCTACGCCCACGGCGAAGGCCGTTACTGGAAGTTTCCCCAAGCCGGCCTCGTGGAAATTGCTGACGACGTCGAAATCGGCGCCAACACGACGATTGACCGTGGCTCGCTCGACGACACCCGCATCGCCGAGGGCGTCAAACTCGATAATCTAGTGCACATCGCGCACAACTGCCAGATCGGCGCGCATACTGTCATGGCGGCACAAGCTGGCCTCTCCGGCTCTTGCACCTTCGGCAAAAATGTCATTGTCGGCGGTCAGGCAGGCTTCGGAGAAAAGTGCCATCTTGAGGACGGCGCCGTTATCGGTGGGCAGTCCGGCGTTCTAGGCGGCAAAGTGATTCGAACCGGCCAAACCGTCTGGGGCACACCGGCGCGTTCGCTGGAGAAGTTCAAAGAAATTTTTGCCTGGCAAGCGCGCATTCCGGAGCTTGCCGCGCGCATCAAACAACTTGAAGCCAAATCGGAAGGGAAGTAGCGTGCAGCCAGAAGAAAGCGCCAACCTAACTGTAACTCAAGCCGGCGCTGTCACCGCAGCGGGCCGCCGCATCATTGTCATCGGCGGCCACACCCGCAGCATCGGGAAAACACAGCTAGTTTGCGACGTCATTCGCGCTTTTCCCAAGGTCAACTGGGTCGCCGGAAAAATCACGCAGTACGGCCATGGCGTATGCGCACAAAACGGCCAGGACTGCGATTGCGCTCCCGATGAACACGTCTCCGCTTTCGCTTGGGAACGCGACGCGCGATCCGGCACCGACTCTGCGCGCTTTCTCGCCGCAGGTGCGCAGCAATCTTTTTGGCTACGCACTAAGCAGGGTTTTCTCGCCGAGGGCCTGCCGCTCATGCGAGCGGCTCTCGAGAAATTAGCCAACACAAACACGCGTGCAGATTCGAGCACAGATCGAAACGCCGAAAACGAGGACCATCCGTCCGCCGTTATCCTCGAAAGCAACTCGCTTCTGCAATTTCTTAGACCCAGCTTATATTTCGCGGTCGTCGATCCTTCTCGCGACGATTTCAAAGATTCTGCTCGCTCTGCTCTCGATCGCGCCGACGCTCTCGTCCTTCGCGGCGCCATGAACCCCGCTTCTTCCGAACCCGCCTGGCTCAAGCTTCCTGCAGCGCTGCTCCGCCTCAAACCCTCCGTCACGCAACGTGAAGGCGAGCCGCTCCCCGAGCCTTTGCACGTCCTCATCGAGCGCGTCCTGCAAAGCCCGCCAAACGTGGTTCTCTGACAACACTTCCGTTACGCCATAGCATCTTAGTGATTGACCGACTGCCTAAAGCTGGAGATAATTTTACTGGTACTCTCGTTACTCCGGCCTAACTGGCGTGCCGTGGCGCAGTTCGTGAGGGAACTGCATAGCCATCAGGCAGTTAGCGGCCCGCCCGGGGCGTGGGGCGTTCGCTCCGTAAATGTGCCAATTTGACTGGGGGACTTGTTTGGCGACAGGTACTCGCATAGGACTAGATCGACCCATTCCTCCCGTAGCACCCGTTTGGCAGGAGAAGAATCTCGCTGCTTCTCTCGAGCAAGCCATTGAGAATGGTGCCAGCCACCTTTTGTTGTTGCAAGCCGAAGAAGGCTACTGGCTCGGCGAACTCGAGGCGGACACCACTCTTGAATCCGACTACATCTACTATCTCTACGTCCTCGGCAAAGCCGATCCTCTCCGCATCGAAAAGCTCGCCAAGTATGTTCGTCGCCGGCAGTTGCCCGATGGTGGCTGGAACATTTTCCCCGGTGGCCCTTCCGATCTGAACGCTACGGCGAAAGCATATTTCGCGCTCAAGCTCGCCGGCGACGATATCAACGCGCCGCATTTAGTGCAGGCGCGCGAAACCATCCATCGGCTCGGCGGCCTCGAACTCACGAACTCGTACGTTCGTTTCTATCTCGCGCTCGTCGGCGCCGTAGGTTGGGAACTGGTTCCCGCGATTCCGCCCGAGCTGTGCCTGCTGCCGAATTGGTTTTCTCTGAACATCTATGAAATGTCCTCGTGGACGCGCGGCATCGTGATCCCGATGGCCATTCTCGCGGCAGTGCGCCCCGAATGGCGTCTGCCGGAACGCGCCCGCGTCGACGAATTGTTCAAAGATCCTTCGCGCAAAACTGCGGCGTTCGATTGGAGCAAGCAGCTCATCTCCTGGCGCAACCTGTTTCTCGCCGTTGACCGCGCCCTGAAGCTTTACGAGAAATTGCCCTGGAAGCCGCTGCGCAACCTGGCCATTCGCGAAGCTAAGACCTGGATGCTCGCGCATCTTCAACGCAGTGAAGGCCTAGCGGCGATTTACCCGGCGATGATGAACTCGATTTTCGCCCTGATGGCGCTCGGCCACGGTCCTGACGACCCCATAACTGCGCGCGAAATTCGCGAATTCTCTCGGTTCGAAATCGAAGACGGCGACACCATCCGCATGCAGCCTTGCGTTTCGCCGGTATGGGACACCTGCATCGCGATGGTCGCGCTCGAAGAAGCGGGCGTGCGTCCTGATCATCCGGCGCTGGTGAAAGCTGCGGATTGGATGCTCGAGAAACAAGTGCTCGGTGCCGGTGACTGGCAAATTAAGAACAAAGACGCCGAACCCGGCGGTTGGGCCTTCGAGTTTCGCAACGACTTTTATCCCGACGTGGACGACACGGCGTTCGTCCTCATGGGGCTGCAACGCGTGAAGTATCCCGATCCCGAACGCATGGAAAAAGCCGTGCGCCGCGGCCTGCAGTGGCTGCTCAGCATGCAGAACAAAGACGGCGGTTGGGGCGCGTTCGACCGCGACAATGACCGCCAGATTCTTTGCAACATTCCGTTCGCCGACCACAACGCGATGATTGACCCGTCCACGGCCGACGTTACTGCGCGCGTCGTCGAATGTCTTGGCCGCTTCGGTTGGCCCGCCGATCATCCGGTCATTCAGCGCGGCGTGAATTTCCTGCTCAAAGATCAGTGCGAAGACGGCTCGTGGTTCGGCCGCTGGGGCGTGAATTACGTCTATGGCTCAAGCGGCGTTCTACGTGCCTTGGAAACCGTTTCGCTGACCGCGAAAGAATTCTGCCAGCGCGCTGTGACCTGGCTGCGCGCGGTGCAAAAACCCGACGGCAGTTTCGGGGAGTCACTCTGGAGCTATACCGACCCCAAAACGAAAGGGCAAGGCAACAGCACCGCGTCGCAAACCGCCTGGGGCCTCATCGGCCTGCTCGCTGGCGCCGAGCCGCACGATCCGGCGATTCAGCGCGCGGTAGCCTATCTCGTCCACCAGCAAAATGCCGATGGCTCCTGGAGCGAAGCCGATTTTACCGGTACCGGCTTCCCTGGCGTCTTCTATTTAAAATATCACCTCTATCGCAACTCATTTCCCCTTTATGCGCTCGCGCGCTTCCAGAATCAGGCGCATAACGCTTCGGAGTTTTGTGCGTTGAAGTTTCCGCCGCGCGAATTTCGTCAGCGCAGCGGGGTCTAGAGCCAGAATGCGGTTTCCAGCCGGTTTACGAGCGCGCCTGTTGCGGCGCAGCTTTCTGCAAGCCTTTGCTCCCGACTCAGCGCCGGCGATTTTACGCCTTTCTCCCCTCGTGCGGCATTTCCCTGAACACTCTCATCGCGACGAATCGAATGTGGAGACAGAATGGCATTCGCCGAAGGCGTGCGTACAAGCCGCTGAGAAGGCTGGCGCGGTCGCTGTCTGGCTCGGCGAGACAGAACCGCTGTTTCATCCGGCGATTGGAGAGATAACTTCTGCTCTAACCGACGCCGGCTCTTATGTGTTTCTCCATACGAGCGGCGTCGGCCTTCGCAAACGGATTCACGAATTCAAACCCGTCGACCAGCTCTTTTTGTCTCTCGAAATTCCGCTGGGAGAAGCCGACGCACAGTCCAGCACTGCTTTGTCTCAAAGTGTTTCGCTTTCGAGCGCCCTCGAAGCAATCCGGGTGGCGCGCCTTTCCGGCTTCCATCTCTGCGCACATCTCACGGTGCCGGATGCCATCGACGCGGCGGCTTTGTCTTCACGAATCCGTCTCCTCGAGCCACACCGGATCGACGGCATCGTAATGTCTTCCGCGAGCAGCCAATCTACCGCGGCTCTTCGGGCCGCCACCGAGCTGATCCCGTCGCTCGCTTGGCGCCATTTTTCCCGCCTTCTGCAATCCTCTTATCAAAACGCCGTCTCTCTTTCCGACTCGCAACTCGTCTCCAATTCGCAAACACAGGCAGCCGAAGCCTGCGAGGAAAGCGCCTGACCGATGCCCACTCTCGTTACCGGCGCCTCGGGCTTTCTGGGTAGCCATGTCGCTCGCGAACTTGTCTCGCGCGGCGAAGACGTTCGCGTGTTGATGCGTCCGTCTAGCACCAACCGCGCCATCGCCGATCTTTCCCTCGAATATATGACCGGCGACCTGCGCGATCCCGCCTCGCTCGATCGCGCCGTCTCTGGCATGACCTACATCTTTCATGTCGCGGCGGACTACCGTTTGTGGGCGAAGAAATCCAAGGACATCTACGACTCCAACGTCGAAGGCACCAAGAATCTTCTAGCCGCTGCCAAGCGCAGCTGCAAGACGCTCGAGCGCTTCGTCTACACCAGTACCGTCGCCACGATCGCCGTCGATCGCCCGCAACTTCCCAACGAATCCACCGACGCCAGGCTCGACGAAATGGTCGGCCACTACAAACGCTCCAAGTGGATGGCCGAACAGGAAGCACTCAAGGCGGCCAAAGAAGGCCTGCCCGTCGTGGTCGCTATGCCTACAACCCCGGTTGGTCCGGGCGATTGGAAACCTACGCCCACCGGCAAAATCATTCTCGATTTTCTCAACGGCAAGATGCCCGGCTACGTCGAGACCGGCTTGAATTTTGTGGGTGTCGAAGAGTGCGCCGCCGGCCACTTGCTGGTCGCCGAAGGCGGCAAAATCGGGCAGCGCTATCTCCTGGGTAGCGAAAACATGACGTTGAAGCAACTTCTCGACACGCTCTCGAAAATCACTGGCCTGCCCGCGCCTAAGCTGAAAATCCCGCACGGTCTCGCGTTGGGCGTAGCCTACATGAACACGGCTTTTTCCCGGCTCATCGGCAGAGAGCCGCAAATCCCGGTGGAAGGCGTGAAAATCGCACAGCACATGATGTTTGTGGACGCCTCGCGCTCGCAAAAAGAGCTTGGCTTCAAGCCGGGTTCGGTCAAAGCCGCTCTCGAGCGCGCGGTTCGCTGGTACACAGAAAACGGCTATGTAGCCAAAGGTCGCGCCGAGAAAATGTTGCGCGCCGCTGCTGCTTAGTTGACGTAGTTGTTGCCTGAATTGGTCTTGTGGCTAGGTTGTGGCGCGAAGACTTGTAGGGGCGCAGCATGCTGTCTCGCGTAAGACCCGACGAGATTTGTAGCTTGGAGATTTTTGGCGGCATCATAGAACAAGCACACCCATGCGCATCCTGGTCACCTTCGCAGTCAAAGCTGAATTTGCACCGTGGTCCGCGCACCACGCCTTCGTTCCCTATGAATTTGAGAATTACGAGCGCCGCCGCGAATTTGACCTCTTCAAAGCCAATATCGGTCCCAACGAAGTGACCGTCCTGCTCACCGGCATGGGCGGCGAGAATGCCTCGAAAGCCATGGCTTCCGTTCCGCTCGAATCCTTCGACCTGTGCATCTCAAGTGGCTTGGCTGGTTCCCTCGACGACGCCTTGCTACCCGGCGACATCGTCGTAGCCGGCATCGCTCAGACCTCGGACCGCTCCCTCGCCATTGCCAGCGACGAATTTCTCCGCGATCTCGCTGCCTCCGTCACCGCCAAACCCGTCGCGGTCTCGTTCACCTCTGAAAAGATCGTCCCAACGGCTCTTGAAAAAGACGATCTTCGTCCTCAAGGCAGCATCGTCGAAATGGAATCCGCTCACATTCTCGAAGCAGCACGCCAAGCCGGCCTTCCGGCCGTGCTTATCCGCGCGATTAGCGATGCCGCCGACGAAGACTTGCCCGTGGATTTCGCCCGCGTGCTTGACTCGCACGGTCATCTCAAGGTGGGCGGTCTGCTGAAAGAAGTAGGTCTGAACCCGCACCGCATTCCGCTGCTTATCCAGTTTGGCCGCCAAAGTCGTAATGCTGCCAAAGCACTCGCCGATTTTCTCGATCGTTATATTTCCGCGCTCTCGCAGCGTCCGCCCGCCATCCTACGGCCGAAACCAGCCGAGGTACGCGCATCATGAGCGGCGTCGGAGCCATCGCCGAGACTCTCCGCTCCCTGGGCCCGATCCCCAAGACCATGCGCGCGGGAGTCTATCGCGAGAAAGGCATCGTCCGCGTCGAAGAAGTGCCCGTTCCCGACGTAAAGGACCACGAAGTCCTCATCAAAGTCGCTGCTTGCGGCATCTGCGGCACCGACATCAAAAAAATCTTCCAGCGCTATGTCGAACCGCCGCAAATTCTTGGCCACGAACTTGCCGGAACCGTCGTCGCGGTCGGTGCCGGCGTCACCAAATTCAAACCCGGCGACCGCGTCATGAGCTTTCACCACACGCCTTGCGGCCGTTGCTTTTACTGCGAAAAGCGTCTCTTCTCCCAATGCAAGCAGTACAAGACCACCGGGCTCACCGCCGGCTTCACGCCCAATGGCGGCGGCTTCGCGCAATATGTGAAAGCGATGCCTTGGGTGGCCGAACGCGGGATTGTTCCGCTTCCCGACAACGTCTCTTTCGAAGAAGCCACCTTCATCGAGCCGATCAACACCATCGTCAAAGCCGTCCAGAAGGCTCGCGTCGCTGCTGGGGAGAACGTGCTCGTCCTTGGCTGCGGCCCCATCGGCTTGCAATTACTCATGGTCGCCAAACTCGATGGCGCACGCCTGTATACCAGCGATCCAATTCCCCAGCGCCGTACCAAAAGCCTCGCCCTTGGCGCGATAGAGTCCTTTGACCCAACCAGTGGTAGACTCGTAGCAGAGGTTCGGTCTCGCACAGACGGCCGGGGTGCGGATGCGGTGCTGGTTGCGGTGGCCCATCCGTCGGTCGTCACGGAAGCTTTGGCGGCGGCACGGCCGGGGGGCCGGGTGCTGCTTTTTGCCGCCAACGACCCGGTGACGAAGATCGAGTTCCCCGCTTCGGCTGTGGGTATCGACGAAAAGGAAATTCTGGGCAGCTACAGCGCCGCTGTGGACATCCAGGACTCGGCAGCGGACCTTGTGCTCGCGAAGAAACTGCCAGTCATGGAAATCGTCACGCATCGGTTTCCTCTGGATAGAATCCAGGAAGCTCTCGAGTTGGCTGCCCGGCCAACCGCCGAATCGTTGAAAATTTTGATTACGCACGAATGAAAACCACTGCGCCCAAAAAAATCGACGTCGCCGAAGAGCCCAGCTTTGCGATACCGAAGCTCCGTGTGCCTTCCAGAATGACCGCCGCCGTGCTCTACGGCAGCGAAGATCTGCGCATCGAAATGATCGACGTCCCTCACCTCGCCGCCGACGAAGTTCTCCTGCGCGTTCGTCTTGCGCTCACCGATGGCACGGACCTGAAAGTCTGGCGCCGCGGTTATCACGCCAAGATGATTCAGCCGCCTGCGGTTTTCGGTCACGAAGTCGTCGGCGACATCGCGGCTGTCGGCAAGCGCGTTGACGCGCGCTGGCGCCTCGGCATGCGCGTCGTGGCTGCCAATTCCGCGCCCTGCTTGCGCTGCTATCACTGCCGTCGCGGCCAGGAAAATCTTTGCGAGGATCTGCTATTCAACAACGGCGCTTACGCCGAATTTATGCGCATTCCCGGCCGTATCGCCATGGAGAACATGCTCGAAGTGCCGCACTCCGTGGACGACGGCAGCGCCGCTCTCGTCGAACCTCTCGCGTGCGTTCTGCGTGGCATTCACGAAATGGAAGTTCGCACCGGTGATACTGCCGCCGTCATTGGTTGCGGCCCCATCGGCTTGACCTTCGTCCGAATGCTCTCTCGACGCGGTGTGCGCGTCATCGCCATCGCCCGCCGTTCCGGCCCGCTCGACGTGGCCCGACGTCTCGGCGCCGTGGCCACCATCAACGTCACCGAAACTCCCGATGTTGTCGCGGCGGTGAAAACTCTCACCGAGGACGAGCGCGGACCCGACTCCGTTGTCGAAGCCGCCGGCAATCCTGCTACCTGGCAACAAGCTCTTGCCATGATTCGCCGCGGCGGCGTCGTCAACTTTTTCAGCGGCCTGCCTTCCGGCACGGCCGTCACGATTGATCCGGCCGCGATTCACTATTCTGAAATTAAGCTCATTTCGCCGTTCCACCACACACCGCGCTTCATCCGCGAAGCGCTCGAAGCCATACGTCGCGGCGACATTCTCGGCCAGGACTTCGTCACCGAAGAAATTCGCCTGACCGATCTTCCGCAAGCCTTCGAGCGCATGAAGAGCCGCAGCGGCGAAATCAAGTTGGCCGTCCGCCCGTGATAGTTGGCCCACACGGCAAAACTGTTGTCATTCTGAGCGAAGCGAAGAATCTCTCTTAATGCTCCGTCCCAACGAACTCGCACTCGCCGCCAACCTCCCCGCGAACGGCTGCACTCCCGAAGCCGCCCAGCAATACACTCGTTGGCTCGCCACCGACCACTACGAAAATTTCAACGTGGTTTCCTGGCTCCTGCCTAAAGACCTCCACCAGCATTTCTACAATCTCTACTCCTACTGCCGCTGGGCCGACGACCTCGGCGACGAAATTTCACAAAAGGACCGCGCGCTCGAACTTCTCGACTGGTGGGAACGCGAACTCGATGACTGCTATGCGGGTCGGCCCTCGCATCCGGTTTTCGTCGCCCTTCGCCAAACCATCCTCGCCAAAGACATTCCTCGGCAACCCTTCGCGGATCTTCTGAAAGCGTTCCGTCAGGATCAGGTCGTGAAGCGTTACCCGACCTGGGATTCCATGATTGGCTACTGCGTCTATTCCGCGAATCCTGTCGGCCGTCTGGTTCTCTATCTCTGCGGGTATCGCGACGAAGAACGCCAGCTCCTCTCCGACGCCACCTGCACCGCCCTCCAACTCGCCAACTTCTGGCAAGACGTTGACCGCGACCTCGACAAAGGCCGCATCTACATTCCGCTCGATATCGCAGCCGCCCACAGTGTTTCCGAATCCGACATTCTCAATCGCCGCTTCAGCGACAACTATGTCGCGCTGATGAAAGAGCTCATCGCCCGCACGCGCACGCTCTTCGCGCAGGGCGCTCCGCTCGCCAAAATGGTCACTGGCCGCATCAGCATCGATCTCGACATGTTCACTCGTGGCGGCGTCGCCGTTCTCGATGCCATCGAAGCCATGGGCTATGACACGCTCCATCGCCGCCCCGCCATCAGCAAAGCCAAACAAGCCCGCCTCCTTGGCCGCGCCTTCCTCTCCCATCTTTTTCAGCCACCCGTGCACGGTGAATCTCGTCCCGCTGGCTTTCCACCCGTAGGGGCGCAACCCGTTGCGTCCCGAGCGCTCGGCCATCCACCGCTCGACACACTCTCTGTTTCCGATTCCTACGACGCTTGCCACCGCATCGCCCGCGCCGCTCACAGCAACTTCTACTACGCCTTCTATCTCCTCCCAAAACACAAGCGCGATTCCCTCGCCGCTCTCTACGCTTTCAATCGCCTCGTCGACGATGTCGCCGACGAAGGCGCCGATCTTCCCGCCAAGCAGCGCGGCCTGGCCAACTGGCGCTCCGTTCTCGACGACGCCATCACCGGCCATGTCACCCTCACCGATGGCTCCTCCGCTCTCGATGAGCGCGCCAAATTTCCGACCGGCGCAGCCGAAATTCTCCCCGCTCTCGTCGACACCGTCACTCGTTACAAAATGCCCACCCGTTACCTCCACGACCTCATTTCCGGCGCCGAAATGGACCTCACCGTCCGCACCTATCCCACTTTCGATCGTCTCCGCGAATATTGCTACCGCGTCGCCGGTACTGTCGGCCTCACCTGCACGCACGTCTTCGGTTTCAAAGATCCTCGCGCGCTCGATCTCGCCGAAAAATTCGGCTTGGCCTTCCAGCTCACCAATATCATTCGCGATGTCCACGAAGATTACGCGCTCGGCCGCGTCTACATACCCGAAGAAGACCTCGCCAAGTACGGCGTCTCCGACCAGGACTTCGGCCGCAACGAAGCCACTCTCGGCATCCGCGAACTGCTCCGGTTCGAAGCCGATCGCGCCTGGCAATACTACGAAGAAGGCGCCGAACTTTTCAATCTCATCGACGCCGATAGCCATGGCGCCCTCTGGCTCCTCGCCCATACTTACAGCGCCCTGCTCGCGCGCATCGAAGCTCTCGATTTTGCCGTCTTCGGCGAACGCGTTCGCCTTTCCAAGGCGGAAAAAATGCTCTTCATCGCCAAGGCGAAATTTGGTCGTCTTTCTAAAGAGAACATCCTTGAAAAACGTGATCGTGATCGGCGGCGGGCTAGCGGGTTTGGCAGCCGGCGTCGCGCTGGCTGAGTCCGGCGTCCGCGTCCGCCTCTTTGAACAGCGTCCCTTCCTTGGTGGCCGCGCGGCTTCCTACGAGCTTCCTAACGGCGAGCACGTAGACAATTGCCAGCACGTCACTTTCGGCTGCTGCACCAACCTCGACGACTTCTACCGCCGCGTCGGTTCCGGCGACAAAATCAAATTCTTCGATCGCATGGTCCTGCTCGACCCGCAAGGCCGCCGTGGCGAAATGCACGCCGGCTTGCTCCCCGCACCTTTCCATATGACCGGCTCGTTCCTCACGTTTTCACCGCTCGGGCTGAAAGATAAAATCGCCATCGCGCGTGCCTTCAACTCCATCATTTTCTCCGGTGGCCGTCCCAAAGACGTCGAGCAGCCCGGCGGTATCTCCATGCTCGAATGGCTGCAGCGTCGCAAACAAACCCCCGCGGCGATCTCCCGTTTCTGGCGCTCCGTTCTCGTCAGCGCCCTCAGCGAAGAGCTCGATCGCATCGACGCCCGCTATGGCGTCGACGTTTTCTGGAAAGCGGTCCTCTCCACCAAACACGGCTATCGCATGGGCGTTCCCGGCGTCGCTCTCGGTGAACTTTACGAAGGTTGCCGCCAGGCCATCGAATCGCGGGGCGGGGAAGTCGTCTTCCGCTCGCCAGTCCGTTCTTTGAAATTCGACCACGGCCAACTCTCGGCCGCCATCTTCGACGCCAATCGCGAGGAATCCGCCGAAGCTTTCATCCTCGCTTTGCCGCATCAGACTCTCGCCGATCTTCTTCCCGATTCACTCAAACAGTCCGACGCCGCTCTGTCCCATCTCGACAAAATCACCGACGCACCCATCACCGGCGTCCATTTCTGGTTTGACCGCCAGGTTATGTCCGAACCTTTTTTATCTCTTCTCGATACCGCCACACAGTGGATCTTCAATAAATCCGCTCTCTACGCGGGTTCCGCGAACGCCTCAAAGAATGGAAACGGCGTGTCTTCCGCGCACTCCTCCTCCAATTCTCAATACCTCCAGCTCGTCATCTCTGCTTCCTACGAGCTTCTCCAGATGCCGCGTCAGGAGATCATTGATCTTTGCCTCAAAGAAGTTCGCCACGCCCTTCCCGGCGCTCGCTCTGCGAACCTTTTGAAGTCCACTGTCATCAAAGAACCAGCCGCTACGTTTTCTCCGCAACCGGGAGTGGACCGGTGGCGTCCAATGCAGGAGACCAGCATCGCTGGACTTTTTCTCGCTGGTGATTGGACTGCGACGGGCTGGCCGGCCACTATGGAGGGTGCGGTTCGCAGCGGTTATCTCGCTGCGGAAGCGGTTCTGCGCAAGGCGGGCACGCCCAAGCACTTTCTTCGGCCCGATCTGCAACCCGACGGGCTCTCCACTCTCTGGGCGAAACGCTGACCGGCAGCCTCTGCAATATGGGGACAGAAAACGTTCAGCGGCGATCAGGTAAATAAAGCAGGGTACGTCTCACTCATTTTCGGCAACTTGTTCGAATGCTCCGATTTTTCGTTCGGCCAGAGTTAGCTCTTCGCACCTCTGGTCTAACGCTTGATACGCAGCCGAATGCTTTTGCCGAAACGCTTCGTAAGCGTTTTTGTTGGTCCAGAAATCACAGGTCACGTACGTGTGCGGACGGAAAGGATCTCGCAGGAGCAGAGTTCGTTGATATGCCGGATCGTTCTGAAACAATTTGGCCCAGTCGCCCCACGGTCCATATACCTTTTCAAAGCGTTCTTCGCTTCCCGGCTTGACATCGAACTCCCATAGGACTACAAACATAGATGTCCCATCTCCTGCTTGGACGTAGCCAATCCCGTACGGAAACTCTGGGTTAAAACGATTGCGCTGTGGACCGAGTGTAAGACTCCGATTGGATACATACCACGGTTAAGCGCGCACTAAGAGTAGCGCGGATGTACGAGTAGTTGCAGGCACAGCCCAGAGCTGTGTCTCGACGGAGGTTTTGTGGATCGCAAGTACGGTCATCGAGGCTATCGCGACTCGGACAAACGCGACAAAAAAGAAAAGTTTGAGCGCCGCCCGCCCGCCGGCGGCCCGCGCGCCGATCAGTTTGGCCCGCGCACTCCGCGCATGGTTGGCACGGTCACTCGCGGCCGTTGTTCCAATTGCGGCGCGGTCCTTGCGGCGGGCTTCGATCCCAATGGTCAGTGTCCCAAGTGCGGCTTCGAACTTCACTGCTGCAAGCAGTGCCGCTTCTTCGACACCGGCGCACAATTCGAATGCACCCAACCGGTTTCCGAACGCATCAGTCCCAAAGACGCCAAGAACAACTGCAAGCTCTACGAGTTTCGCATGACCATCGAAAAAGACACTGCTCCTACCTCCTACGCGCAACCCGCTCAGCAGGCTGCTTCCGTTTCCGCTCCCCCTCCGCGCTTCAACGACGCCCGCCAGGCCTTCGAGGATCTCTTCAAAAAGTAGTCTGCGCTGTCTGGCTAGATCCTTGGGCCGTTTCCAGTCCGCGATCAAACTGACCTGTCCTCTGCGCCGCTGCGTTGCCTTTCCCTTCTTTCTCGTTCTCGCTCCTCGTCCTTTTCGCGTTCTCGATCTGTGACCCTCAGCCAAATACTTAATCCCTTCCATGCAAAACTTGCGTTTGCCTTCCGCTCCTCCCGCTCCCAAACTCACTTCCAACGGGCCCGGTTTGCTGCCAGCCGCGTCCGCAGCGGTTTGCCAGCCAGCCGTTCCCAAAAACACTCGGGAGTGGTCACATGAACAAGCGAGTTCTCTTCTCAGTCGCTGCACTCGTGCTTTTTTCCGCGCCCCTGCTGGCTCAGGACAAAAAGGCCCAAAACTGTGCCGGCACCATCAGCGGAGATGGCACCAGCTTTACCTGCGACAAGGATCATCACGTTTGGAAAGTCTCCAATCCTGCCGCGCTCAGCGGCATGGAAGGGCAGTACGCCAAGCTCACCTTTAAGCGCACTTCCGACAAGGACGAGGTGTTAGTCACCGCGGCCTCTTCCATTCAGCAACAAACCGTAGCTCACAACCCCGGCGACGCTGCTTTCCGCCGCTAGCCACTCCCAATTCCGGCCCTCGGTTGACGTGCTGCGCTCGTCATCGCGAAAGAGTGTGCTCACGAAAACCCGCCAAACCGCGTGTCCACGTAATTGCAGGCTCTCCGTGCGCCGCCAATCGTGATACTGTGCCGCCGCGCGGTTTGCGGGAGGGAAGCATGCACAGGCGGAATTTCATGAATTTAGCGGCTGGAGCAGGAGCCACCTTGGCGCTGCCTTCTTGGGCGCCTGCCAAGGACAACGAAACAATCAACCCGTCGGCGAATGCCGAGCTACGCGCGGGCATCGGCGAAAAGCAGGAGCGCAAGACGCCAGTGCCGTATCCCGATGCGGCGGTCGAAGTAGTCGATCCGCGCTTCGCCAAGTACAAGGTCAACAACGCCGCGATCGAGCGGCTTTTCACCGGCGCGCGCTGGGCGGAAGGGCCGGTCTGGTTCGGCGACGGCTGCTACTTGCTCTTCAGCGATATTCCCAACAATCGCATGCTGCGCTGGCTGGAAGACACCGGAGAAGTTAGCGTGTTTCGCAGCCCCTCGAATTACAGCAATGGCAATTTTCGCGATCGCGAAGGCCGCCTGCTGACCTGCGAGCACGATGCGCGCCGCGTCACACGCACCGAGCACGATGGAACCATCACGGTTCTCGCCGACAACTATCGCGGCAAAAAGTTCAACGCGCCGAATGATATCGTCACGCACTCGGACGGCGCGATCTGGTTTACCGATCCGGGCTACGGCATCATGTCCAACTACGAAGGACACAAGGCCACGTTCGAATTGCCCACAGCCGTCTACCGCCTTGACCCAAAAACCCGCGAACTCACGGTCCTCGTCGATGATCTGGATAAGCCGAACGGACTCTGCTTCTCTCCCGACGAAAAGTTGCTCTACCTCGTCGACACCGGTGAACCCAAACATCCCGGCGATCCGCGCCCGATTTACGTGTACGACGTGATCGACGGCAAATCCGTGAAGAATCGGCGCATGTTTGCGAATTTGTCGCCCGGCTCTTCCGACGGCATTCGCTGCGATGTGGACGGCAACGTGTGGTCCGCCGCTGGCTGGGGGCCCGAGAATTTCAATGGTGTCCACTGCTTCGCGCCGGACGGTAAGCTGATCGGTCGCATCCACCTGCCCGAGACCTGCGCCAACCTCTGCTTCGGCGGCGCCAAGAAAAACCGCCTCTTCATGGCGGCCAGCCAGTCGCTCTACGCCGTTTACGTCGGCACCGAAGGCGCCCAAGCACCCTGACGGCTCCTTAGCCGCTCCGCTCTGCGCTCCTCCGCCTTAGTCCGGCCTTTGTATTTAACCTACCGGTTAAATACAGCGATCCTTTTGCTCGGCCTAGAACTTTGTATTTAACCGACCGGTTAAATACGAGGCCTTCCGGAAATTCGGTTCCGGGATTCTGCCAGTAAACGGCCTCTGGGGCTCGAGGTGGCCTTAAGCCTCTGTGTACGCGGCATTTATGCTTCATTGTCGCAAGGAACTGGACATTTTTTGAGCACGGCTGAAACATCGGCGAGCTTGGTTCGTATATATATTGAGCGATATAGATATGGCCAAAACTGAACCCGATTTCCGCCGCTTTCTGCCACTTAAGTCGCAGTGGTTCCACATCTTACTGGCCCTCGCCGGAGGCGAACAGCACGGGTACGGGATCATGCAGGACGTGCTGCAACTGACCCACGGCAAGGTACGGTTGTGGCCGGCGACCTTGTATGGATCGATCAAGCGGCTTATCGAGGCAGGCCTGATTGAAGAATCGGATGAGCGGCCGGCGCCGGAGCTGGATGACGCGCGCCGGCGTTACTACCGGCTGACAGAGCTGGGCCGGCGCGTTTTGAATGCGGAGCGGGAGCGGCTCGAGGAATTGGTGCGCACAATTCGGGCGAAACAAGGGTTGGCAACAGAAACGGAGTGACGCAATGAATTTCGCGCTTTGGCTGTACCGGCGGCTGGCACAGGCGTTCCCGCATGAGTTCAAATTGGCGTACGGCGCGGACGTGTTGGAGGTCGGCGAAGACGCGATCGAAGACATTGCCAAGCGAGAAGGCACGCTGGGGTTGGTCCGATTGCTCACAGACATAGCGCTGCGTGTGCCGGTGGAATATGCGAGCGAGATGAAGCGGGATTTGCGCTATGCGGTGCGAGGTTTGCTGAAGTCGCCGGGCTTCGCGTTGGTCGGAATTATCTCGATGGGGCTCGGGATTGGGCTGACCACCAATGTGTACAGCTCAAAGTGGGCGACGCTGTTTCGCGAAATGCCGGGAGCTGCCAATGCGAAGCGCTTGGTGATGCAGCAGCAGTCGGCGGACGGCGATCTCCAGCCGGTTTCCTATTACTACGTGGAGCAATACCGGGAGCAAAAGAATTTGTTCAGCGGCGTGGCTGCGTTTGAGATGAACGTTCCGTTTAACGTGAACCTGCCTGGAGATCTGCGCGCCAAGCCAGAACGGATTTTCGGCCAGCTCGTCTCGCCGGACTATTTTGCGGTGCTGGGCGTTCAACCACAGCGGGGAAGAGTGTTCAGCGCGGAAGTAGACAAGCCCGGCGACGCGGCGATGGTGGTGATCAGCGATCGTTTTTGGCGTAAGCGACTGAATGGTTCGCCGGACGCCGTTGGCCAGACGCTGCACTTGAACGGACAACCCGCGACGATCGTGGGTATCACTCCGGAGGGTTTCCGCGGAGCGGTGGGCATAAACGCCGCCGAGCTGTTTGTGCCGATCACGGCGCCTGCGGCGGTTGCGCCCGAACTTGCCAATGACGTGCTGCACCAGCACAAAGCGAAAGAGTTTTTGCCGATCATGTGTCTGGCGCCGGGAGTGACGATCGAATCCGCGGAAGCCGCTCTGGATGGCGTGATGCGCCAATTGGATGAACAAGAGGCGGAGGTGCCGCTGCGCAACGACAAAGGACGGCACGTGATGCTGTTGTCGGCGGGAACGAGTGTGCCGTTGCCGCGCAAGTTGAAACCGGCGTTGATCGGATTTTTTGGGGCGTTGATGGGGCTGGTGCTCACCTTGGCATGCATGAATCTGGCCAACATGCTGATGGCGCGCGGCGCGAATCGGCGAAAAGAGCTGGCGATCCGGCTGTCCGTGGGCGCGAGCCGCTTCCGGCTGGTGCGGCAGATGATCAGCGAAGGCATCGTGTTGTCCCTGCTGGGAGGTGCCGCGGGACTGGGCATCGCATATGTGCTGAGCCTGCTCAACGCGCATTTCACGCCACCGTCTACTTTGCCCGTGGAGTATTACGCTGCGCTGGATTGGCACGCGACGGTGTTTGCGCTCGGTGTGGCCATGGTTTGCGGCGTTGGGTTTAGCCTGGCGCCGGCACTGCAAGCGACCAAGACTGATCTGGCTCCCGCGCTCAAAGAAGGTTCGGCGTTGCAATTGCCGGGCTACCGGCGGATCGGGTTGCGGAATTTGTTGATCGTGGTGCAGGTGGCCGCATCGTTAGTGCTTTTGCTGCTGACGGGGTTTTTGGTTGTGGGGCTCGGCCGATCCACTAGTGTAGAAATAAAATTCGACGCGCACCGCATGTACTTGTTGTCGCTCGATCCGGTGCGTGACGGTTACCCGCCAGAAAAAGCGGCGGCCGTATTCGAGAAATTGCCCGAACGGTTGAAACGGCTGCCGCAAGTGCAAGACGTGGTGATGGCTGCGCAAGCGCCGTTCGCGAACGAGCTGGATCCGCAGCAAGTGTCGGCGCAGACTGCTCCCGGCGGAGCGGAGGTGGTGCAGGCGACCGTCGAGCAAACGATCGGCGCCGGCTATTTTGCGGCGTTTGACGAAAAGCTGCGGGCGGGGCGGGAATTCGCGGAGGCGGATCAACGCATTCGCGACGACGGAACGAAGGCGCTGCCAGTGATTCTGAGCGAAAAAGCGGCGCGGGGATTTTTTGGAGGTGCGAGCGCGATCGGCAAGCGGATGCGGGACGCGAGCCAGTCGTACGAAGTAGTCGGCGTGGTGCCGGACCTCAGGGACGTGGACGGATTCAGCCCGGCCACACTCTATCGGCCGCTGACGTCGCGCGATTTTGCCCGGCCACCCGCCGGAGGTATCACTGTTCTGGTGCGCGCAGACACAGGTGCGAATGCGTTGCAGGAGATCGAGAACGAGATCGCGCTGCTGGATCCGAATCTGAATGTATTTCACGCGCAGACCTTCGCTGACTACCTGGCGCGGAGCCGCGCGGCAGTGGAATTTTCCGTGCAGAGTTACGGCGCGATTGGCTTGTTTGGCCTGGTGCTGGCGGGAATTGGGTTGGCTGGCGTGACGGCGTACGCGGTAGCGCAGCGGCGTAGAGAGATCGGGATTCGCATGGCGCTCGGTGCACGCAAGCGGCAGGTGCTGGGACTGGTGTTGCGGGAAGGTGTGGGGCTGGTAGCGGCAGGAACGGTGATTGGATTTTTGGGAGCGATCGGATTGGCGAGAGTGGTGGCAGCGTTGGCGAACATGTTCGCGGACGCGGTGAAGTTCGGAGCGGGCGACCCGCGCTTGCTGCTCGGAGCACCGCTGTTGCTGGCAGCAGTGACGCTGCTGGCGTGCTATGTACCGGCGCGTAAGGCGGCGAAGATCGATCCGCTGAAGGCGCTGCGGCAGGAGTGAGGAGAAGAGTGAGTAGAACCTGTCTCATAAACAGGTCCGCGGGAAAGAATGCCAATACTTCAGGGGCTGAAGCCCTGTTTTTCTAGTGGGCTTTTGTCGGAGCTGAAGCTCCGACCCCAAAGTCTATTTATGAGATGAGTCCCAGTGAATAGTAAGAATAGCGAGTAGGGAATATAGGTAGAACGAAAGTCCGCACCCTTAACAACGAAGGGTGCGAAACCCCGCGGCCAGTGTCGCTCCCTCTTGCGATTGATCCAGCGCGCCAGTTCGTTTCCAGAAAGCGTAGGCTTCGCGTTATTTTTTGCGGTTGTAGGTGAAGTCGTATTCGACTTGCCAGGTTTTGCCGCCGTCGGAGGAACCTTGGCTGAACTGGCGCACCTTGTCTGGTCCCAAGTGGAAGAACTGCAAATGGCGCTTCAGTTTGGGTCCGTTGGGTTGCGGAATTTCGTCCGTGAAGTAGTCCATCACGCCATCGCGTAGTCCGCCGTAGAAAAAGATGTTACCGCCGTTGCTGTCGACCCAATATTGCTCCCAGCGCTTTAGCGCTTGGTTGTAGATGTTGTAGCTCTTGCCGGTGGTTCCACCGTTGCCCGTCCAATTTTCCTGGACCACGCAATCGCCGAGGATGAGTTCGATTTTGCTGCTGCCCACAGGAATATCGCCCTGCGTCGTGACCACATTCCACTCTCCGAGCCAGAAATCAAATTGGCGGTTCTCCGGCGCATAGGCAAAAGGCTTCTGGTTGCGTTTGGTTTGCTCGAGGGCTTTCGTGAAGCGGGTGTCGTCACGCAGATTCGCAAACTCGGCGGTGTCGGAAAGCTGCTCCGGCTGGTTGAATCCATCGGTCGCAGCCTTTTGCAAAAACTCGAGGGATTTTTCCTTGTTTTGCATGGAGGCATAGACGAGAGCGATCTGGAATTCACCGAGAAATTTGGGAAGGCCGGCGTCGATCGATTTTTGATAAGCAGCAACGGCTTTTTCTTGCTCGCCGATTTCGTGCAAGGAAGTGGCGAGGCGATACCAGAGGCGCGGGCTTTGCGGCTGAGCTTCGGCGAGTTGCTGGTAGAGTTGCGCGGCCTTCGGCCAATCCTTGGCTTCGTAAGCCGCGCTGGCGTCTTTGGTCAGGCTGGCTTGGTCCTGCTGGCCAGCGTTTGCAGCCGAAGGATTTGGGGGCGCTTGAAGCAGTGCAATGGATACGAGTACCGCGCCGAGAGCTATTTTGCGCATGCCTGGAAACCCCGTTTTTGAAGTGGTGAGACTGTTAGAAGTTCTGACGCACTGCATGGCGAAAGGCTAGGAATGAGGGCGCGAATTTGTGGTCGCGCGGTGAAGGGCGGAGCTGTCCCAATTGCGGACGTTTGTTCGGAAGCGGTCAGAAGTCGGTGAGATAGCGTGGGGGAAGCGCAACGCGCACGGCGTTCAGGACGGCGAGGAGGTCAATGATCTCCTGAGCAACGGCGCCGGCGAGGGGAGGAAGAAAACCGATGGCGGCAGCAAGCATTCCCAAGATGCTCAGAGTCATGCCGCCGAGAGCGGACTCGAGCGCGACGCGGCGCATGCGGCGAGCGATATGGATGAGTTCATCCACCCGCGCTAGCGACGTTTCGAGGATGACGGCATCGGCTGCTTCAGAGGTGACGTCGCTCTGCACGCCGAAGGCTACGCCAACGGTTGCTGCCTGCATCGCGGGCGCGTCGTTGATGCCGTCGCCCACAAACAGGGTCGGCGAGACCTGCACCTCCTGGCGAGTAATGGCGACTTTTTCCTCGGGCGTGGCGGCGGAATGCACTTCCGTGATTCCAACTTCCGCGGCGAGGCGGCGCACTTCTTCGTCGCGGTCGCCGGAAACCAGCAGAACGCGATTCACCGCGTGGCGCGGTCTGAGATGGCGAATGAAGGTGCGGCTATCGGAGCGCGGCTTGTCGTGAAATCGAAAGGCCGCAGCGTATCGGCCGTCGATCAGCACGAGGCACTCGAGGCCGGAGGTGACCGGCGGCAGCGCGAACGTTGCAGTGAGCGGTAGTTTGGCGCGACTGGTGATCAGGATGTTTTGATGGCCGACGGTCCCGCGCAATCCTTCGCCCGGGCGTTCGCTGATGTCGGTGACGATTTCGAGTGGTATGTGGGCTTGCTGGGCCGCTTCCTGAATGGCCTGGGAGAGCGGATGTTTGGAGTAGCGTTCCAAGCTGGCGGTGAGGCGAAGGACGTTTTCCTCGCTGAATCCGGGCGCGAGAACGATTTCCGAGAGTGAGGCCTTGCCGTAGGTCAGGGTTCCGGTCTTGTCGAAGATCAGCGTGCGGCAGCGATCGATCTGTTCGAGAATGGCGGGATTTTTGATGATGATGCCACGCCGAGCAGAAAGAGAAATGGCGCCAATGACGGCCACTGGAATGGCGATGAGCAACGGGCAGGGCGTCGCAACGACAACGACCGCGAGGAAGCGTTGGGCTTGGCCGCTGAAGGCCCAGGCGAGCAGAGCCAGTGTAAGAGCGATAGGTGTGTACCAGGCTCCGAGAGTGTCGCCGAGCCGGCGGATGCGCGGACGATGCTGCTCGGCGTCCTGCATGACGCGCATGATGCGGGCGAAACGGGAGTCCACGGCTAATTTTTCAGCGCGAATGCAGAGTGCAGCGTCACCATTGATCGCGCCGGAGATGACTTGCGAGCCGGGCATCTTTTCGATCTCAAAGGGCTCGCCAGTCAGGTAGGCTTCGTTCATTTTGCCATTGCCTTCGAGGACGACGCCGTCCACGGGGCAGATTTCGTGCGGAAAAACGACGAGCATATCGCCGACAGCGATTTCGGCTAACTTGATGTCCGAAACGACTTGGTTCACCTTGCGATGAGACAGCTGCGGCATGCGGCGAGCGAGGGCATCGAGAACCGAGGAAGCGCGCCGACTGGCAAACTGTTCGAGCGCGGTGCCGCCGGAAAGCATGAGGATTACGACGACGCCCACGAGATACTCGCCGAGAACCACGGACGTCATGATGGAAATTCCGGCGAGATGATCGGAGCCGAATTCGCGTAGCCAGAGCTTGCGGGTTAGTTGAATGAGGAGAGGCAGGCCGCCGGCGAGTAGCGCCACGACCAGAGGAGCCTGCCAGACGAGCGGAGAGGCATTGGTGAGATAGCGAAGGATGAGATGAACAAGAATTGCCAGTAAGGCGAGGAGGGCGATGAGGGTGGAAGGGGTCCAGTTGGAGGGTTTGGTGGCCAGAGATACAGAGTTAAGTGGCGGATTATCGGCGACGGCGGCGTTGGAGGTCATCGCCAACGGCTCTCCCTTAGACATTGGCAAGTCTAAGGTCAAGGACATAAGGCAGCCGTGACCCGAATCACCGGTTGGCGTGACGGGCAGGGCTTCTCCCATTCGGGAAAAGAAGGACACGAAGGGTAGGCCACGCCAGATGCGCGAGACACGTTATGGCCGGGTAGGGCGAGAAAAAGAATCCCCACCCTGCGCGGTTCGCGAAGGGTGGGGAAGACGTACCTAAAAGAACTTCCGTGATGACGGCGTGAAGCCGAGTTGGTTAGTGGTTGTCGCCGCCCCAACCGGACCCATTGTGGCAGGTACCGGCGCCCTTGTCGCTGAACGTAGGCGAAGCAGGCCCACCCGCCAAGGGAGATTGCAGTGCGGACTCGAAATCCCAGCGATAGCCGTGGTCATCCAGCGTCAGGGCCATCACGCCCCAGTAGAACCCGCCGGCTGTTCCCGTCTCGAGATTCAGGGCGTTGAAGTTCGGGTTGCTAGAGGGATCAGCGGTCGTGGTGTTGGCAGTGACGACAGCATCGAGGGTCTCACCGCCGGTGCCGACGACGAATTCACGGATGCCGTGTCTAGGATCGTAATTCCCGGAGGGGTCCAGCGGGCGATAGTGAGCATAGAGGTGGTCGTGTCCGTTGAGCACCAAGTCGGCTCTGTGTTCGTAGAGGGCTTGCCAAAAAGCCTGAGCGGCAATGCCTTCCGGGCTGATCGAGTTCGCGGGACTGAACGTCGGCTGATGCCAGTAAGCTGCGGTGCACGCGGCGTGATTCTCGTCCAGATCTTTTCTCAGCCATTCGAGTTCGGCAGCAAACCATGATCCGGACTTGTCACAGCCGCCCGGTTGTGTCGAGCATTCAATGTTGAGCGAGATGAGGTGCCACGAGCCGAGATTGAAAGAGTACCAGCCATCGGCGACACCGCTCCCATTCACGCCTCCGTTCGGCCCCAGTTCGAAATGCCCCGCTTGTCCATCCGCTCGTGGTATCGGTTGGGGGTTGGGAGTGGTAAGACCCGGATTGTTGCAGGCCGCAGCCAAAGCTGGTGGGCAGGGATCGGGGACCGTTGTGGTGATCGGGTTGCCGTGGGTATCGATCTGGAACCCGTTGTAGTAGGAGAAGTAGCCGTAGCCGGCCACGCCCGTCTCACTGTGCTCGTCATAAAACTCGTGGTTGCCGGGCGAGGGCCGATGGAGAAATTTGAAGGCACCATAGGTCAAGTCGAACGATTGTACAAAGTCCGAATATTGGCCAACCTGGTATTGCAAGTCGCCGGTGATCGCGACGGCGTCGGGCTTCATGGCCTCAATCTGATTGGCAGTGGCTTCCTGGGATTGCCACAGAGAGGTGGGCGTGTAGGGGGCCTTGGGGTTGAAGCAAAGCTCCTTATTTGCCTCACCAGCGGGCTCCGCATCGCCGGGCTGGCAGGCGATGTCGCCAACCACTGCGAGTACGGGCGAGCGCCCGTGCTTGGCGTAGGGCCAGGCATTGGTGTTGGAATGCGAATCCCCATCGTGATTGGAGCTTTGATCCTGTGCCCGTGTTGCCGCTGCGAAAGCGAGCGCCAAGGCAGCCGCGCTAAGCAGCGCTGCCGCTCGGAAGCTTGTCCCGATCTTCTTCATGCAATTCCTCCCATTTTGACCTGGCGTTCGAATGGTTGCTAAAGAGCGGAGACTTTCTATCGTTTGGATGTTGCGTGCGTGTCTCTAGCGTGTGAACGGCTCGTGACTGCAGTTGTTTGCAGGTCATCAGTAGGTTTCTTTCAAAGCGGAGCGGTCAGCCTCAGAAGGCTGACCCTACAAGGGCTCTGCGCGTGATCGCGAATTTAGGCGTAGCGAAAGAGCGCCATGAAACCAAAGTCCATGTGCTGTTGAATATGGCAGTGAAAGAGACTGAGGCCGGGCTGGTCGGCGATGAGATCCACGATGGCGCGTCCAAAGGCGGGAACGACCACGGTATCTTTTTTTATGCCGGCAGTGGGCTTGCCGTTGAGTTCGACGAGTTCGAACAGGTGGCGATGCATATGCAGTGGATGAGAATCGTTACTGCGGTTGCGAAACACCAGCCGGTAGCGACCGCCTTGCCGAAACACGAATTCCCGTTCATGCGGATATTCCTTGCCGTTGACGAGCCAGTGATTGATGCCAGGCGGCCCGCCGGGCACTTTCTCAAAGACCATGTCAATGATTTGGTCGGGCGCGGGATGCGGCGCGGTGTTGCCAAAGAGGGTGTAGTCCCAGCGCGACGGGGGTGGCGCCAGCCATTGCGGGCGTGGCTGCGCGTGATTGGCGTACTCCACCACGATGCCCATGCCGGATTGCCGCGCGACGTCGCGCAGCTCGCCTAAAATCCAGATGCCCGGCTGATTCATCTCCACGATCGCATCCACGCGCTCGCCCGGAGCGATCTCAATCATCGGGACCGGCTGCGGCGCAGGTACGGGATTGCCGTCGAGAGCGATCACGTGAAAACGGTGACCGAAAAGGCCGACGCGGTGAATTTGCGAGCCGGCGTTGAGCAGGTGCATCAGGATGCGCTGACCTTCTCGCACGCGAAGCGGCTCCCCAGCGCCAAGCATTTTGTCGTTGATGGAGTAAAGGGGAGCGCTGATTTCGAGCCCGTTGGGACGCGAGTCTGGAGTGGCGGGCTTTTCGGGCATTGGGTCGTTCGGATCCGGCCGACCCTCGTCTTGATCCATCGGGCTTAGGAAATACTGCCACTCGCGCAGCGCCAGAAAGACTTCCTGGTCGTACTGCCCAGGGTTATTCGCGGAGTCGATCATGAAAAAACCGAACTGGCCGCTGTAGGCGCCGCGGTGCAAATCGAGCATCGCGGCGGTGTGCGAGTGGTACCAACGCGAGCCCGCCGGCTTGGCGACGAATTGATAACGCC
>Ga0335081_10000316_pt1 | contig 89735 bp, 80 predicted proteins | sample Lox_Sample_35_FD_206713 | JGI IMG/M metagenome (GOLD analysis project Ga0335081, IMG submission 206713) | Soil microbial communities from Loxahatchee National Wildlife Refuge, Florida, United States - Lox_Sample_3.5 | ecosystem: Environmental > Terrestrial > Soil > Wetlands | place: USA... | reverse complement strand
ATTCTGCCGTTGCTGGTGGCATCGGTGGTGGCGCATGGATTCACGGTCCTCACGCTGCGGCGCTCGATCCTCACCGAGAAGGTGGCGCGTCGCGGTTACCACCTCAGTCGCGAATATGCGGTCGATCCGCTGGAGATTCTGTTTGTCCGTGAGGTGATGCGCTCCAACATCGTTGCCATTCCAGCCGACACGTCACCGGCAGAGCTCTCCGGGGCGCTGCGCGATGATCCGAAGGGGCGCTGGCAGCGCCTCTATCCCGTGGTCGATGGCGAAAAGCGCCTGGTCGGCGTTGTCCCGCGCCGCGAGCTGCAGGACCTGGTCAAGGGAGGCGGGGGAAATGGCCTTGTGGACTTGATCCGTAAAGACCCAAAGGTTGCCTATCCGGACGAGCCGCTGCGGGTGGTCGTCTATCGCATGGCGGAAACCGGGCTGACGCGCCTCCCGGTAATCGAGCGCAACTGCGGGCGTAAGTTGGTGGGAATGGTCTCGCTCTACGACCTGCTCGCGGCCAGGACGCGCACGCTCGAGGCTGAGCAACGCCGTGAACGCATTTTGCCCCTACGGCTGAAGTTCCCTTTTCGACGGGCGAAGCGGGATGTCGCCTAGCGCGGAACAGCGTCCCTACAGAACCTGGACTTCATCAGCCTTGGTCGACCAGCCCCAGCAACTCCGACATTTCCTCGTAGAGGAATCCTTCGCCTGGCCGGTAAGGTTGGATCCAGCGGCCATCGATGACGAACTGGGGAACAGCACGCTTGCCCACCTGTCGTATGACTTCTTCGGCGGCTCCCGGCGTGGTGTCGATGTCGATATCCACATAAGCAATGTTGTTCTGATCGAGGAAGCGCTTGGCGATGCGGCAATCGGGACACCACGCGGCGGAATAGACCAGTAACTCCATAGCAATCAGATTAGCAAAGCTGCCAGGCTGCCGGATTGTTTGACCAGGCCGGCATCGGTATCGGAACCAGTGTATCTCCGCCGAGCAGGAAACTAACCTCTCCGTGCTGCGCCCGCACTTCCCCGCAACCGCGGTCCAGAATTATCATCTACTTGGCAGATATGGGAAACACCTTCAAGACAACGTTGCTGTTGACCGCTCTCACCCTGTTTCTGCTCTTCATGGGACAGATCTTCGGCGGACAGCGTGGACTCGAAGTGGCCCTGGGGCTGGCCGTCATCATGAACTTCGTTTCTTACTTCTTCAGCGACAAAATCGCCCTGGCCATGTACCGGGCCCAGCCGGTCACACGCGAGCAACTGCCTCGCGCCTATGAGGTGGTGGATCGCCTTACGCAAAGAATCGGCATACCCATGCCAAAGATGTACGTCATCCCCAGCGAATCGCCCAATGCCTTCGCCACCGGCCGTAACCCGAAGCACGCTTCGGTAGCGGTAACGGAAGGCATCCTGAACCTGCTGAACGATGAAGAACTGGAAGGTGTGCTGGCGCACGAACTCGGCCATGTCAGAAACCGCGACATCCTCATCAGTTCGGTGGCGGCGACTCTGGCGGGTGCCATCACCATGCTGGCTCGCATGGGCTACTGGGCGTCGCTGTTCGGAGGCATGGGCGATCGGGATGACCGTGAGCGCGGCGGCGGGTTCGTGGCCCTGCTGATGCTCATCCTCGCCCCTATCGCGGCCACGCTTATCCAGCTTGCCGTGTCGCGCTCCCGCGAATATCAGGCGGACGCCACCGGGGCCCAGCTCACTGGCAATCCCTACGCTTTGGCCAGTGCCTTAAGAAAGCTCGACGCTTACTCAAAGCGCATTCCCATGCAGGCATCGCCCTCCACCGCGCACCTGTTCATCGTCGCGCCTCTGCTGGGCGGCATCAATTTTGCGAACCTGTTTTCCACCCATCCGCCCATCGCCAAGCGTATTGAACGGCTGACTGGCCGGCCGGCGGAACTGGATTACTAGCAACTCGCAAACGGTACCGGCGTTGAATCGAGCCCGGCAGAATCCTGTCCGGGTCCCCTTTCTTGTGAGGGTAAGACATGGCTTGCACGGATGTGGGGCACGTCCCGCCACGTCGAACCTTGCTACGCATGGATCGACACCTTGGTGCTGGCAGCCGGAAATCGACATGCGCCGGAATTTTTCCCGGCTGCGCCTTTGAATCGTCAAGGTTTTCGTCGGTGTCACTTTGGTGCTGGCATGGGCTCCGTAAGGGAAATACTTTCCCTCCAAATCATGCAATCTCTTTCACAGCCATGCATCCGACGGTTATCTAACATTAAGATACAAAGTGGCTTAGCATCTACTTTCTTTGGTGAGCCGCTTGCACTCGCACGTCTTGGAATTCGCATCGCTGTTTGCCAGGAGGGCCACTTCCCTTGATGACAAAATTTGCTCGCATCACGCTAGCGATTGCCGTTCTAGCCATCGGCACTCTCGCGTCAGCCCAGCTCGTGCAAAACGGCGGTTTTGAAACTGGGGACTTTACCGACTGGACAGTTTCGGGCGACACGTCCTTCATCGGGGTGTGCAGCGTCTCTACCTGCCCCGGTAACTTCGCGCCATTTGAAGGTACCTACGCCGGGTTCTTTGGCCCGGTGGGTGACACTGCGTCGATTTCCCAGGAAATCCCCACCACGCCCGGTCAGCAGTATAGCCTCAGCTTCTATCTGGCTAACCCGCAGGGCGGCACGCCGAACTTCTTCTCGGTTCAGTTCGGCGATGCGGTGTTCAGTATCACGAACTTCGGCGTTGCCTTCGGCTGGCAGCAGTTTACGCTCAGCGACCTGGCAAGCTCGAATGAAACCTTGCTGTCGTTCACTTTCCGTAACGATCCGTCTTACTGGTTTCTGGACGACGTTAGTGTGGTTCAGAGTGGTACGGGAACCGTGCCGGAGCCTGGCACCCTTGTTCTGCTTGCTACCGGAGTGCTCGGGATTGCAGGGGTCGCACGGCGGAAGCTTGGACGCATGAAGTAACCCTTCCGGGGAAGCGGTACTCTGCGACTCTCCCTTGGTTATAAAGATTTTCCGTTCCGCAAGGAACGGAATTTTTTTGTCCCGAAACAATCTTGCCGGCTGCTGTCGCGATCTGAATGTACCCGGCGGTTTCGTCCCACGACGCAATGCCCGCCTTCATGGCAGCAGGCTTTTTCCGTGCGCAGCGCCGTCCCTGCCGGTTTATCGGGCCGCGGCGTGTCAGGAAGAGAGGCGTGGTCCGGGTTCGTGCAGCGGCGCCTGTGCGCGGTGCGGCTTTCCCATTCCTTAATGCCCCACAACGTGGGACATCGGCAAAGGAGCGTTTCACATTCCGCCTGCCCAGCGTCCCGCATCCGGCAACTGTGAGCCAGGGCCAATCGGACAGGAGCGGGGTTAGAAAAGTCCGAGTGTGAAATTTTTTTCGCCTGCGCGGCCGCCCATGTTTTGTTTAACTTGCCGCCGGGCAACGCTGCTGAAATATGCGGCCCATCGCTGGCTGCTGTTTACAAGACCCTCGCCTAGGGGCGATAATTTAACTGTCACGGGTTTCCTGAGTACGATCAATAATTTCTCCAAACCAGCGCTGTCAATTCATAGGTCTCACACTGTGGGAGGAGCTTTTATGGCAGTAATTTCCGACAGTATCGCCGAAGCTGACCGGCGAGAGCGCATCTGGTTTTTCCCGCACAAATTCTGGCAAGCCACAAAGAACATGCCCAAGGACGAGGCCGCAAATCTGATGGCCGAGGTCGAGCGCTATGCGACCGCCGGTGATCTTCAGGCGCTCAGCAAATATCCCTTTGTTTTCGTAGGTGATCCCTACACGAAGAAGAAGAAGACGGCAGTCTAACCTACGCCTCCGCGCACCGGCATGGCGGTTGCCGGCTGTCCCGCTTTCACCTTTCCGGCCGCAGTGGCCGGCTGTCTCGCCATGGGGCAGACAACGATTGGCAGCCGGCATAGCGTTTCCAGCAGATACCGCGCCCGGGCTATGCGTTCCGCGCCCGGGCTCATCGGCTGCAGCCCCAGCGCGCGCACCACGATGGTCCCGCCCTGCAGCTCAACGGCAACCCGCGATATGCTTCTGTCGTGCGCCTCGTCCAGGGCGTTCGCCAGCCGAAGGACACCGATGATGGGCATCAGCCCGGCACGGCGTTCCGCGCTGAGTCCCGCAAATGACGAATTGCTCGCGACCGGCAGCGGGCCCCGATGATACCGCACCATGGCCGCCACGCATCGTATTTCGTCTTCGCTCCAGCCCAGCGGCGGCTTCAGCTTCAATATCATCCGCCAGCCACGCTTCTGGTGAGAGCCGTGGGCGCCGTCTACGAGCCGGCTTCGCCCCACCTCATGCAGAAGCGCGGCCCCCTGCAGAAGCCCGCGCCGGCCGGGCGCGGATTCCAGTATCCCACATTGTAGGAGGCCGTCATAAAGCTCTGCCGCGAGCTGCGCCACCAGCTTCGAATGCGGTACGTCCGGGTCCAGAAATGAAGCCCAGGCCGTCAGTTTCTCCACCGCCGCCTCTTCCAGGGCGGCGCCGGCGGGCAGCTCCGCCCGCCATGCCTGCCACAGCGAATGCCGTCCCACCATTCTCCGGCGATAAAGGTCCAGCCGCTTCTGCCGTTCCTCCGCGACGCGCTCCAGCCATTTCAGCCGGTCACCGGCATCCACCTGCGGATGTGCCCGTATGAGACCGCGCAGCACATCGAAATCGTGGGCCTCGCCCAAAGCGTCCTGCAGCTCGCGAAGATCTTTCGACCATCGTTCGTGCCGTTGCGGCAGAAAGTTCTCGACGGTGTAGCGGAAGCGCTTGATACCGATGCGCAGCTGGTGCCACGCCACCGCACTACGGTTGCGGAGCGCCCGGCGGTGCAGTTCGCGCGCTTCCATCCAGCGCTCCAGCGCCAGATGCTGGAATACCGCCCCTTCCAGCGGTATCCTTCCGCTCCGTTTCGCGAGGTGCGCGTTCAGCGATGTCCAGCGTTTGCGGTCGAAATCACCCAGAGCGTTCTGCGCCGCCGCCTTAAGCTGCGCTTCCCTGTAAAGCAGTGAGGCACCCAGGCTCTGGCCCAGAGGGTCTGCTGCCGGCGAAAGCTTCGCCACCCATTCCAGCATCACCTGCGTATCCCGGAGTTCTCCTAGGCTGCTGAAAAGAGGCTTTCCCAACTTTTTCATCTGCTTCCAGGCCGGATCGGGATCGACCGACAGAAAACCATCCGCCATCGAGCGGCAGCGGCGGATCGCGACCCTTAGATCGTGTACCGGATCGGGGGCGAAAGCCGCGCTGGCGCGGTCGCACTCTTCCAGCACACGGGCGGCCCAGTAGGCGAGCCCCGCTTTTTTTTCGCGCGGATCAGAGGCTGGCATGGAGATGTTGGCCTGATGCATTTATACCGCGAAGCGGCTGTGGCGGCACGGTAGAAATGACGGTTCCGAAAAAAAAGGGACGATGGTCCGCCTAGAGATAGACGCGCTCGGCGCTGCGCAGGGCACGATAGCGTTCGAACACCTTCCAGTCGCTCTCCAGAGCCAGCATCGACTTCAGGCCGCTTCCGCGGAAGGTATGCGCGAGCATCTTCCACCAGTTGCGCAGGACAAACAGCGGATCGTGGGCGATGACCGCTGGGATGTGCCTAGTCTTCATCCAGCGCTCGGCGCGCCATCGCTCGAATTCGATCTCCTCCGGCCGAAGATGCCGGGTGGCGACAACGGCAGTAGTGCCGTCGTACTCCTCCATCCGCTCGATGCGGATTAGCTTCTGCGCCTGAAAGTCCTTGGTCATGGGCGTGCCTGGGTATGGCGTGGGATGCTGGATGTAGGGCCAGTCCACGTACTTGCGTGCAAACTCCAGGTTCGCCTGGATGGACTCGCGCGTGTCATCGGGGTTGCCGATGATCAGTCCCCCCACAACGTACATGCGGTTTCTGTGCAGGTGCTCGATGGCGCGCAATGTGGCGTTGCCGGTTACGCGGCCGGCCTCGCGAAACTCGTTTTTCGCCGCCGCCTTCAGAAAATCGAGGTCGTCCTCCAGAACATTCTCGATTCCGAGGAAAACATAGCGGAATCCCGCCTTCCGCATCAGCGGCGCCAGGGTTTCGCCATGCATCGCGATGGGCGAGGTCATTGCCTGCACGCTATAGACGATGTCGTTCAGCCCGGCATCGATGATCGCGCGGCAAAGCCCCTCGAAGCGTTTGATGTTGAGGCTGATGTTGTCGTCAACGATGAATATGGCGCGCGCGCCTCGCTCGCGGGCATCGCGAATGTCGGCGAGCACGCGGTCGAAGGCGTAGGTGTGGAAGTTGCGGCCGCGCATTTCGATGATGGAGCAGAAGCCGCAATCGAAGGTGCAGCCGCGCGAGGTCTCCACCACATCGATCTGCCGGCCCATCATCGTATAGCCGCTCAGCACGCGGGCGCCACGGTTCGGCAGCCGGATGTCGCCGCTCTCCAGGGTGTGTACGGGGCGGGAGGGATTTTCATGCCAGCCGTCCGCCGAGCGCCAGGAAAGGCCGGCGATGTTGCGGAGCTCTCCGCCGCCTTCCATCGCCCGCAGCAGCTCGCGAAAGGTGACTTCACCTTCGCCGCGCACGATGTAATCCACCCCGCTATCGCCCGCCATCCAGGCCTGGGGTGCGAGACTGGGATCGTAGCCGCCAACGACGATTCGCGCACCCGGCTGCAGCGAGCGTATGAGTGCGATGATGCGCGTCGCCGTCCGGCGCTGGAAGGTCATCACCGAGAGCCCGACCACATCGGGGTTGTGCTCGCGGACGAGACTCTCCACTGTCTCGCGCACCTTGCGCTGCACCAGGATCAGATCGGCGGCTGCTACCTTGTGATGGGCATCGACATTCCCTGCCAGCGAGCACAGTGCCCCGTTGGGCATCCGCACCGCCACCGTCGGCATGTGCTCGAACGAGTCGGGCATGGAAAGCAGAAGAATATTCATGCCATCACTCCTGCGGATTCGGCGATGGTCCCCACATCCCGGTGCGGCCGGTGGCATACATGCTACACCGAATCTGCTTCACCGGACTACCACAGGGCCGTCAGGAAGCCCGACGCAGGTTTTTCCGTCCGGTCTGGGAGTGACGCGGCCCGGCCGCCCGAATTCCACTTCGTGCTTACGATTCCGTGAGCCTGGGGGAAGATGCCGCGGGGCGTGCGGAAACAGGGTCAGCCTTGGCTTTCGCGCCTGGCCGGGTGCAGCAGTGTGGCCTGGCCGACCCACATCCTGTTCGTCATCCGCACGGCCAGACTGGGACGGGCCCGTCCTTTCAGCCGCGCGAGCGCTTCGTTGTAGGGTCCTACGAGGCGCAGCACCGCCGGGAGATGCGGATAAATGCGCCGAAGCCAGCGCAGGGCCCGATCCGCCGCGCGCCACTCCCGCGCGCCATAATCGAACTGGAATTCCTGCCGCAGCCGCGCAGGAAGCAGCTGGAGCGTCAGCGCCCGATACCAGAATGGCGGCCGCAATGGAAGTCCGGCGCCATCCTGCAGCAGATGGCCTGCATGCCGCGTGCTGGCGCTCACCCCCAGCACATCCGACCGCAACACGGACTCCATGTAGAGGCTCAGGCCGGCCCAATCCGCGGGCAGAAGATCAGGCGGAATGCCGTAGAGCGCAGAGGCCCTCCGGCTCTCGCCATAATAGCACTCGCGCTCAGCATCGCTCAGCCGCGGCAGCACCAGCTCGTAAGCCAGCAGGCTGCTGTCCAGCAGTGTCGCGTACACCCAGAGCAGCGCGTCGGCCTCATTGGCCCGGTAAGGGGAGCCTCTGGCAAAGCGGCCGACGGTCTCCGGCAGGCTCCCGCGGATGCTTTCATGCAGCCGGTGCAGGCGCCGTGCCGCGGCTAGCGCCTGCTCTACGGAGCCGAAGGACATGGTGAACATGACCCGAAACGTCTGATGGAAGCGGCTGACGGGATCGCTGAAGGTGCGGGAATGTTCGGCAATGGCGGCAGCCACCCATGGATGTGCGAGTTGCAGAAGCGCTGCCCGGCCCGCGGCCAGAAACAGGGCCGACTCCCGATTCACCTTCCAGCCGATTGACCCGGGCCCGAAAATACCTTCCGCGGGAGCGCGCGCCGACTGACTCAGACCGGCAAGCAGGCGCTCAAGGTCGCTCGCCGACACGGAGCGCAGAGCCATATGCAGCTATGGTATCGCAGACTGGAGGTAGCTCCGGAAGACGGGGCGGAACAGAAGAACGCCCAGCCGGCAGCACGGGACGCTGGCTGGGCGGGCAGCATATAGACGCTGCATTCGGATTACTCCCGCCTGTATTATCGGCGGGCGTGGAGGAAACTTTAGCCGGCTTAGTCGCCGTACACCGCTTCCCGCTCTTCCACCGCGGGCTCGGCCGGCTTGATGCCGCCGATGCTGCCCAGCGGCACAAATCCGTCTTTGGCCAGCGGCTTCTCGCCGAGGACATGCTCGCGATACAGGGCCATCATGCGGGCCTTCTCGGCTTCGGCCTTCACCCGCGCCTCGCGGGCCCTCAGCTTCTCCTGGCGCGCGTTCTTGGCGATGCCCAGCTTGTCCAGTGTGTCGTTGGCGGCCGCATTCACGTGCTCCTCTACCAGGTTGAGGGTGTGCGCCGTGGTTGCCAGACCGACTTTCTTGCCGCCGGCAAAGATCTCATGACGGCCGTGCTCTTCGTACCACTTCGTCAGAGTTGCCGTCATGTGCATCTTCTCGACGATGTTCCGCCAGCCAACGCCCGTGTTATAAGCGCAGAAGCTGATCTCCCCTTCCTGAGTCGCGTAAGGGATGATGCACTGCTCGGTGCGGCGGAAATCGTAGTTGAACAGGTCCTGGAACCACATGCCGGCGACGAACAGGAAATTCCAGCGGTCCTTGCGGCGCCGCTCGATATCCGCCTCGGTCCGGTCGCCGCTCACCTTGCCGTAGTCTTTGCCCGTGGCGCCGAAGGTCTTGTCGAATTTCTTCATCAGGTCCACGAACTTGAAGTGCCTGGGCGACTTGAACGGGTCGTAGTTCTTCAGCAGCGCCAGCGTCATGCCGGCTATCGAGAGCCACTTGCCGCGCGCGGCGTCGTTCACCCTGGCGATGTCATTCGCCAACTTGTCGCCGTTCAGGAATGCGGTCACTGGCACGGCTTCCTTCGTCTGCTTGTCGATCATCACCGCCATGCCGACGCCGCAGTTCGGATGACAGCCGCAGCTCAGCGCGCCCCAGTCTTTGTCCGGCCCATGCACCAAGTCGGCCCAGTCGGAGAACGTGCTCATAAAGGAGATGGGGAACCAGTCGCGGGTCGGCTCGCTCATGCCGGTCTGGTTCTTCACGTCATGTGCCAGATGTGACAGGGTATAGCGCTGCGCCTGCCGGCGTTCGTCGGTAATCGCCTCGTCGCGTCCGGTAAACGATACCGGCTGGAAGGAGAGGAACGAGATGCGTTTGGGATTGTCGAGCGCGAACTGGATGATGCGTCCAACCTGCTCGTTGTTGATGCCGTTGACGATGGTCACCACCGGCACGATCTCCACCCCCGCCTTATGCAGGTTCTCGATGGCCTGCAGCTTCACGTCGAACAGATTGCCGACCAGCCGATGCGAATTGGCGGCATTGCCGATACCGTCGAACTGCAGATAGGCATAGCGCAGCCCGGCTTCGGCGGCCTGCCGGGCGAACTCGAAGCTCTTGGCGAACTCGATGCCGTTGGTCGCGGCCTGCACGCTGTTGTAGCCGACCTTGCGGGCATAGGCGACCGCGTCCAGAAAATACGGCGACAATGTGGGCTCGCCACCGGAGAACTGCACCGACATCTGCCGCCGCGGTTTGATGGTGATGGCATTGTCGAGCATGGTTTTGATTTCGTTCCACGTCAGCTCATGAACGAAGCCGACCTGGTTGGCATCCATGAAGCAGGGATCGCACATCATGTTGCAGCGATTGGTGAGATCGATCGTCAGCACCGAGCCGCGACCGTGCTTGACGGTGCTGGAACCGTGATGATGCAGCTTCTCGTCGTTGTGCGCGCGGATGTCGCGGCCGGGGAAAACCTCTTCCAGGTGGCGGAAGAACGCGGTGTCGATGGCCATCACGTCTTCGAAGTGGCCGTGCTGCGGGCAGTCCTTCACCATGAGGATCTTGCCGTCGCGTTCGATGATGGTCGCCTTGATCTCGCCGACCTTCTCGTTGAGTAGGACCTCGACCGGCAGCTTGCCGTCAAGAATCTGCTGGCGGATTTCCGGCACGCATTTCGGGCAGAGCGAGTCGGTGCTGCGCGGCCAGCCCAGCGGCGGCTTCGACTTCTGATAGGACTTCAGCAGCGGCTTGTCGGACCATCTGGGCGTAAACGACGGATTGGGATGGATGCTGTTGACTCTGTCAAAGACCGCCCAGGCGCCCCTGGCGGCATAGGTGACGGCCTTTTCAACATACTTTACCGGTTTATGCATCACGCCTCTCTGAATGAGATGTTTGACGTCCCACCCCACGTGGGCCAGAAGGACACGCTTCTCTACAGTTACCAAGGTAATGACCCGAACCCGAAACGGCCAAGCGCGATGGGCCGAACGGGCGGAATTGGCGCCCCAGCGGGCCAATCGCACATTGAATGGTGACCTGCGTCACAGGCCTATGTTATTGAAAGGCAAGACTCTCACCTGTGGCTGGTCTCGCCCGGGCGCCTCACGTCGTATTTTGCCGGTCTGCCGTGCCGCAGTGAGCCGGCCATGCCACGTACCGGATCAGCGTCACCAGCACGGCAATCAGGAACAGATCGATAAAGATGTGCATTGCATCGGGCGCAAGATGATTGCCGAAGCTGGGCAGCAGTTTGGTGGTGCGAGCGAAGACGCGCTCGTACATGGCGGCGTAGCTCGGCGAAGCGCCCAGAATGTATGGACCCCAGAGGCTGCTGAAGTGCAGGAGCAGCCAGATGCTGTCGCCCACCAGCCCGAGCCAGAGCAGCGGCTTCAGTCGCCAGACGGTTCCCATGAGGAGCAGACCCTGTGCAGCGGCAATGATAGCCCCTAACGTCATGTTGGCCGGAGTGAATGCGCTCATTCCAGGTTGGTCGTTCCATCTGCCCAGCGGAACCAGAATGCACAGCTCGAAATAGACCAGCAAACCGAGTTGCGCGGCCAGAGCTGCTTTGTACCGCCGCGAGCCATTCATGGCTCGAAGTCTAGCAGGCCGGTTTCACCGGCACGTCAATTCTTCGGGCAGGGACTTCGCTCGAGGGCAACTGACCTGCGCGCGCCCGAATGAGCTCACAAAAGTCGCCAGACGCAAAAAAGCGGCCCATAAGGCCGCTCTTCGAAAGAGGCGAGCAAGGAAGGGATCGTTCAGGGAAGGCGATGCAAGGCAATGTTCCGCGATGCGGAACAAACAAAGAGATGTCGAGACAGACAGGAGAGGGTCAACTGCAAGGTTTTTGTGCCTCTTTATTGACATGCAGACGTGCACCTCAGCTTCCAAACCGGGCGCAGTCTGAGGTCACGTGTGGAAAACATCATCAAAGTAGTTGCCAATAGTGGTGATATTGCGAATCTGTCCGTGCCATGTTTGGTCGGCCGCGATTCAGGCAGATGGTACTCCTGTGCACATGTTAGGCGGAAAGGTTCTCATTGTGGGCCGCTGCCTGCTCCTCGATGATCTTGAGCTTATTGAGGAGAGCTTTGTAGCTGATCTTGAGGATCCTGGCCGCCTGGCGGCGGTTCCAGCGGGTTTGAGTCAATACCCGTTCGATGGCTTCCCGCTCGGCCGTCATGGCCGCGCGCCGTCCTATCTCCAGCAGGGAGGGGGTTTCGGCATCGGTGCGCTCACCCCTGCCGGCCGTGATGGGAATGGCGCCGATCGCGCCCTGAGGACGCTCACCCGGGGCTGCGCCGTCTCCACCGGGACCGGCAACGACGCCGGAAAGCGAGCTCACGATTGGCTTGTGGGTGGAAAGCTCGCGGATGATCTGCGCTTCGTTGCCCACGATAACGTAGCGCTTCACCAGATTCTCCAGCTCGCGAATGTTACCCGGCCAGTTGTACTCCATCATCCGGGCGTGGGCATAGTCGCTGAAGGGCGGCGGCTGCTTGCCGTAGAATTCGCTGTATTTTCGCTGGAAATAGTCGAGAAAAACAGGTATCTCCTCGCGGCGCTCGCGCAGGGGAGGAATGTGGATGGTGATGACATTCAGGCGATAGAAAAGGTCTTCGCGGAATGTGCCCTGCTGCACCGCGTTCTCCAGCGGCTTGTTGGTGGCGGCCAGCACCCGGACATCGACGGAGATGTCGCGCTTGCCGCCCAGGCGCGAGAACTCCCCGTCCTGCAGGACGTGCAGCAGCTTGGCCTGCAGCGCCGGATGCATCTCGCTGATTTCATCCAGGAAAAGCGTGCCCGCGTTCGCCAGCTCGAATTTGCCTAGTTTCTGCCGGCTGGCGCCGGTGAAAGCTCCCTGTTCATAACCGAAGAGCTCGCTCTCCAGCAGCTCGTGCGGGATGGCGGCGCAATTCACCTTCACGAAAGGCTTGTCCGGGCGGGAGGATTGAGCGTAGATCATGCGGGCCACAACTTCCTTGCCGGTCCCGCTTTCTCCCCGTATGAGCACGGTCGCGGTCGTGTCGGCCACCTGCTCGATGGTGTTCTTCACCTCTTCCATACGCGGACTGGTGCCAAACAGGCCGGCGAAGTCGCGGTTGCGCCGCACCTGGTCGCGTAGCTGGGGCACCTCGCCCAGCAGCCGCTGCCGGTCCAGCATCTTGTTGATGCGCATGTCCAGGTCCTTCGGTTCGAAGGGCTTGGCCAGGTATTCGTCGGCACCCAGCTTGGACGCGCTGAAAATGACGTCGGGATCATTGCGGCTGGAGAGCATCAGGACGGCGGCTTCGGGCCTGGCCTGTTTGATCCGCACGAGGACATCCAGAGGGTTAACGCCGGCTGCCGACAGGTCCAGCAGAACCAGCGCCGGATCGTGGACGCGGAGCATGCGAAGCGCTTCTTCTCCGCTGGTGGCGCTGCTCACGTCGAAGCCGCGACGGACCATCTGGGAAGCCAGGAGCCTGCCCGTGGCGAGGTCGTCGTCAACTATCAGCACCCGTAACTTCTGAGCTGGAAGCATTCCACTCCTGGGGCAGCTTTGCTGCAGGAAGCACTCCCCGCCCCACACAGGGAAATCAGCGCTCAACTATGAGAATCCGGCTACCCACTCCCGGGTTGCACCTGTGTGACACAGGCGAGAGACTCACGATTGTGAAGGTACAGTGGGCTGATTGTAACTCCGCTAGCGCGCTTGTGAGCACCCCAGGAGAGAATTTCTTGTGCAGAAAGGGTCGGGCGGGAAGTCGGATGGAGGGCAACCCGGAAACGGGCTGCCCCCAAAGCCCATGAGCCAGACTAGTTACCGCCGGAAACGGTGCGCAGCTTGCCCGGCATGAAGTGATAGGGCGGCCATGGTCCGGTTATGGACATCTGGCAATCCTTGAAATGCCGCGTGGCCGTGCCGTAACGGTTCTGATACTTGGCAACCGAGCTGGAGTCGATGAGGTGGGCGAAATCGATCAGCATTCCCCCCGAATCGGTACGCTTGCAGATGACGTCTTCTTCCAGCGGCGAAAAGAGCTTGTGCACCTGCATGGAAATGGCGCGCGCCCGGGTCTGCCGCTCCCGTTCGCGCGTCGCCTGTTCGCGCAATTTGCGCAGATACTCGCCTCCCACTCCCTCGGGCAGCTCGGAGACGGCTTCCTGCAGCGCCCCATCCTTCACCAGGAGTTTGAAGTGCATTTCGGCTTTGCCGCGCAAACGGTCCACCGTTTCCAGAAACGTTTTGCGGTTGGCCCTCACCGCGCGCCGCAGGGCCTCGTCGGAATCGAAGATGGTGCCGAAACGGAAGGGAAGTACGGTGGCGTTGCGGAAGCACTCGCTGACGACGCGCGCGTGATCCACGATTGCCTGCTGGGTGAGAGTTTGTCCGGCGGAATGGTCGCTGACGATGACTGCGAATTCGCCGCTGGGGTAGGCCTGCACAGGGGCGCCGTTCACGCCCCGAAGGTTTTCGATGGTTAGCGGGCGGCGGGCCCGAGTGCCGTTCGGAACGCCCTGTTGTTCGGCAATACAATACGCGTACCACGCCATCTTAGTCTCTCCTGGGAGTACTCACACACCGGTTGAGGCACAAGGTGCAAGAGGGAATCCTGACTGTCGAACGTGGAGTTGCAGATTTCAGGCTGTGATGGGATGATCAACACCCCCCAACTGCTCTATCTTAAGCCCTTACAGCTATAAACTGCAACAGGAACTCGCAGCGCCCCTTGATTTCTGGGGGTTCGGGAGGTCGGGGGGTCTCCCGCGGGTGGCCCCACCTGCCAGTTTTCCGACATGGCGTGAAATGGGGGCACTTCTCGGAAAATAGCGCTCGCCGCGCACCCTGTTTTGCGTCAGTTGCGTTTGCGCGTGGCACCTGCAGTCCCGTGTGCCTTATGGGTTTGCAGGGTATCGTTGCCCGCACCGGGTTCGCTGCGCCGTTTCCCGTGCACCAGGTTTCGCTCGTAGATGATGCGCAGCCCGTCCAGCGTCAGCAGGTCATCGATTTCGCGGATGTACTTCGAGTCGCTGCCCATCAGCGCAGCCAGCCCGCCCGTCGCCACCACCGTCACCTTATCTCCCAGCTCGGCCGTCAGCCGCTCGAGAATGCCATCAATCAGCCCCAGATATCCATAGTAAAGGCCTGACTGAACGCTATTTACGGTGTTGGTCCCAAGCACGCGTGGGGGTTTGCGGACATCGACGCGCGGCAGGCGGGCCGTGCGCGCGAACAGCGCATCCGCCGATATTCCGATTCCCGGCGTGATGACGCCGCCCAGATACTCGCCTTTCCCGGAGATTACATCGAAGGTGGTTGCCGTACCGAAGTCCACCACGATGCAGGGGCCGCCAAATTTCTCGAAGGCCGCCACGCTGTTAACAATGCGGTCGGCACCTACCTCCGCCGGGTTGTCGTAGTGCACCGGCATTCCCGTTTTCACGCCCGGTTCGATGAACAGCGGGCGCGAGTGAAAATACCGCTCGCAAACCTCGCGCAGCGTGGAATCCAGTGGCGGCACCACCGACGAAATGACCGTGCCCTGCACGGCCGTGAACTCGATGTCGTTCATGGCAAAAAGGTTGCGGAAGAGAACGCCGTATTCGTCCACCGTCTGCGTTTTGGTGGTGGAAACACGCCAGTGCGCGATCAGCGGATCGAAGCGGATGCCGTCCGCGTGCGATGTGGCCGCGAACACGCCCAACACCGTATTGGTATTGCCCACATCAACAACCAGCAGCATGGATCATTTTCCATCCAGCCCGCGGACATTTCCTGACAGCACCGTGCGCAGACCCTGCGGGGTGCGCAGCTGCAGAAATCCGCGTTCGTCGAGTCCTTCGGTCACGCCTTCATACCCGCCGCCATCTTCTTCAATACGCACACGGCGCCCGCGGGCAAACGACGAGCGCTCCTCAAAGCTCCGCAGAATCGCGCTGCGGGCGTTCTGGCCGCCCTGTATCAGCTTGCGGTAGCCGGCGTCGAGCGATTTTAGCAGAACGGCACTGAGCTCCACCCGCGACCACTCGCGCCCGCTCTCCATGCGCAGCGACGTCGCAATCGGCGCCAGCTCGCCCGAAAACGACACGTGATTCACGTTTATGCCGATGCCGACCACCATGTATCGCACCAAAGTCGGCTCCGCATTCATTTCAGTCAGAATGCCGCAGAACTTTCTTCCGCCCAGCAGCACGTCATTGGGCCAGCGCAGATCGGGACCGAGTCCCGTGTTCTGCTCCACCGCTTCGGCTACCGCCAGGCCCGCTATCAATGACAGAAACAGCGCTTCCATCGGTGATATCTCGGGACGCAGCACCACCGAGCAGTAGATCCCCGCGGACTGCGCCGATTCCCAGCTGTGTCCGCCGCGACCGCGGCCGGCAGTCTGCTCTTCAGCCAGAAACACGGCCCCTTCAGGCACGCCTTCCGCCGCAGCCTGCATCGCCGCCACATTGGTCGAGCCGATGCGAAAGTAATGATGAATCCGCGAGGAAAACATGGTGCCGCCTAGCAGCGGAGTGAGAATGTCCGGCAGGAGGAGGTCGGGAACCGCCCTAAGCTGGTACCCCGTCGCAAGATGTCCCGTGATCTGCACGCCCAGCTCGCGCAGATGTTCCACCGCGCGCCACACTTCCGAGCGCGTGGTGCCGAGCTCTTCGGCAATGCGCGTCCCGCTGACTACCACGGTCGCGTGGTCGCTCAGCAGGCGGACGATGCGGCTTAGCCGCGTGTCGGTCGAGCCTGGCGGCCGGCTGTCAGGACGAATTGGAGGCATGCCGACGATAACACGATTATGCGCGAGAAAGCCCGCATAGCGGTAGTTTCAGGACTGCCGTCAGCAATCTTTCACTGGAGAAGATATTTCACTCCCCAGTGACAGGATCGCCCTGATTACCGCTCTGGCGCTGTTCCGCCCTGGAGTGGAGATCAGCTGGGCGGTGGCCATGCCCGCCAGCTCCGGGTAACTATGCCACTCTTACCCGCGTGCGGAGGCTTTGGAAGTCGCAGGTTCCGAGGCCGCGCTTTGCCGCCATTGTGAGATAGGCTAGCGACGACGCATCGAGATTCCAGAACGCCTTGGCCACCCAGGCGTCGAGTGCCACGGGATCGGTTCCGGCCACCAGACATTTCTTCAGTGCGACGTCTTCCGGATTGCCGCCGGTTGGCCCGTTCCGGATCAGCACACGGTAGCAATCCATAATCGTTAGCGTGGGACGCATGAAATCAGCCAGGTCCACCAGGCTCTCGTGAATTCTCTGGTGCAGCTGATGTCGTGGGCCGCCGAGGATGCCGAACCAGTTCTTCATTGCCATGAGAAAGGGCGTGAGCACAGGCCAGTTGCGCAGCACATCGCCCTGCAGATCGACCTCCTGAAAGCCTGCTGATTCGGGCAGGATAACCTCCGCCCCGTTTTGCAGTGCCGCAGCTCCAATACCCGATCTCTGAAAGCAGCGGCGTGGGTCATTGCAGCTGACATCGGTCACAATTACCCGCTTTGCGCCGGCGCTCCAACACTGACGAACGACGTCGGCCACAATGTCTGGGTTGGTATTGGCAGCCTGTTCCGGAGTGCGGTCCCAACCTGCGTTGGGCTTGATGACGACAATGTCGCCGCGCGCGATGAAGCGATGCATGCCTCCGAGTTCGTCCACCGCATGGCGAACAAGCTGTGCCGGATCCTCGCCCTGCACAATCGCCATCTCGGGAAGGCTTGTGTCCGCAGCAACAGAGTGATCGCGCCTGGCATAGGTCACCAGTTCCGGGGATGGACGCGAGCTGCGCTCCGAGAGCCAAAAGCCCAGGCCTGCCGCGCCCAATCCTGTGCCGGCCAGCCGCAGCAGCCTGATGAGCGCCTGCCGTCGATCCAATGTGGGCCTCTCGCCAGCCATAGGCGGTTCCGTCTTTGCTTTTGGAGAACGAGTGGATTGTAATTCCGCTTAGATGGCCGCGACTGTGCAATCCGTCACAGTTAAAGGTGCGCAGCAGAGTGTACGCACTGCCAGGTCTGTCCTTGTCCTCATCGGGTTCAGTGCGGTGGTCGGTCAGATCGTGCTCATGCGGGAGTTGATCGTCTCCTTCAGCGGCAATGAAATCTCCCTTGGGATCATGCTCGGCACCTGGCTCTTCTGGACTGCCGCTGGCAGCTATCTCGCCAGCAGGATCAACTTCGGTGAGCGTAATGCAAGGCGCGCGGTCGGCGCCCTGGAGTGCGCACTCGGGCTTGGCTTAGGACCAACCATCTGCGTTTTGCGCGCTTCTCGAAGCATTTTTCAGACTGTTCCTGGCGAATTAATCGGGCCGGTCCCAATCGTCCTCACTTCTCTGCTGTGCCTCAGCCTGTTTTGCATTCTCTCGGGATCTCTGTTTGTGAGTGCAGCCAGAATGTATGCGCAGGCATGCGCTGTTTCAGGCAGCGCCGCCGGCAGCACCGCATATCTGCTGGAAGCCGCCGGCAGTGCGGCGGGCGGCATTCTCGCCAGCCTGATTCTGCTGCGCTGGTGTAACTCGCTTCAGATCGCGGCGATCGTCCTGCTGCTCAACATCTCAATGGCGGCGGCCTTGTTGTTTCCGGTGCGGCTCAGGCTCATGGTAGTCATGCCAGGTGTCGTGGTTATTGCCGTCCTGCTTATCCCTTGGGTTGTGCCCACGCTCGAGCATTATTCGCAAGCCCGGCTCTGGCGAGGTCTTCATCTGCTGGAATCCCGCGATTCAATCTACGGCAAACTGGCTGTCATCGAAACCGGCGAGATTCGCAGCATTTATTACGACGGTGTCATTCTCGGCAGTGCGCCCGATGAGAGCGCTGCGGAAGAGGACGTCCACTACGCGCTTCTGGAACATCCTGCACCGCGACACGTCCTGCTCATCGGCGGCGGAGTGAATGGCGGCGTCGCACAGGCGCTGGAACATCCCACAGTCGAGCGGATCGACTACGTAGAGCTTGATCCGGCACTGATTTCGATTGCGCGCCAGTATTTCCCGGCACAGTCGAAGGCATTGCTGGATCCACGCATAAGCCTGCACTATAGCGATGGCAGACGTTACCTGAAGACAAGCCCGGACAGGTTTGATGTGATCATTGTGGACATCCCTGATCCGCAAACCGCGCAGTTGAACCGCTTCTACACGCGCGAGTTCTTTGCCTCCGCGCGCGACCATCTTGCTCCCGGCGGGCTGCTCGCATTACAACTGCGAGCCTCCGAGGACTACATCAGCCCCGATCTGGCGGCATTTCTGCGCTGCATTAACCGCACGCTGGAGCAGGTGTTTTCTGACGTGGCAATCATTCCCGGCGAGACCATCCATTTCTTTGCGGCAATGCAGCCGGATTCGCTCACCGAGGACCCGCAGTTACTTATCTCGAGGTTGCATGCCCGGAACGTGCAGACACGCTATGTGCGGGAGTACTTCCTGCCCTTTCGCATGATGCCCGACCGCATGACGCAGGTGCATGAGCTGCTGCGGTCATCGCCGCGGACGCCTGTCAACCGCGATTTCTTCCCGGTCGCGTATTACTTCAACGTCGAATTGTGGAGCGCGCAGTTTGGCGGCGCATACGCCCGCTGGCTGCGCAATGCGGCGCAGCGCAGCTTCGGCAGCGTTGTTGCCTGCTGCTGTGCGCCTTTGCTGATTGTTGCCACCCTTCTGTCGCGCCGCCCACGCAGGCAACGGTTACGCGCCACTGCTGCGTTCTGCGTAACCGCTGCCGGATTTACCCTCATGGCCCAGCAGATCTTTCTGCTCCTGCTATTTCAGTCCATCTACGGTTACATCTACCACCAGCTCGCAATACTCATTGCCATGTTCATGGCAGGAATTGCCCTGGGCAGCTGGCTGGCGATTCGGTATCTGCATGGCTGTGCAGCCAGACTGCCCATCAGACGCATCGCCGGGGTGCAGCTTTTGCTGGCAGCGGCTGTTCCGCTGCTGCTGTTCGTAGTCTCCTGGCTGGCGCAGAGTTCGCGAGTCAGTACCACGTGGCTAGGCGCACAGCTCATCTTTCCCCTGCTGGCCCTGCTCAGCGGCATGGCAGGCGGCTATCAATTTCCGCCGGCCACCCAGGTCTACCTGGGCGAAGCTGGCGCCCCCCAGGGGATTGGTACGCTTTACGCCCTCGATCTGCTGGGTGGTTGCGCGGGCGCGCTCCTGCTGAGCTGCTATCTCATCCCGGTGTACGGCTTCTGGAAGACGGCCTGGCTCATCGCTGCGGCGAATTTGGCGCCGGCTGTCCTGGCCGCAATGGAAAGCCGGGAGCCGCTGGCGGCTCCGGCACAGCCGGCCTCGGCCCGTCAAATACCAGCGCCGTGAACATGAAGATGTCGGTGTTCTCATCCTTCCAGCAGTTGAGTTGCATGCCTGCCTTGGCGCAGGTCTGCTGCAGAAAGGTTGCCCGGTCCCAGCCCTGTTCCGTCGGCACCTGCGGCAACAGGAGGCCTTCGTACTCGCCGTTCTTCATGATCAGCCCGTCCTGTCCCACCCTGATCTGCCGGACATCGGTCACGCGGCGAAGCGGCGAGAGCACCGAAATTTCGTAATCCAGAAGACCCAATTCCGCGCTTGTAACCGGCGGGAAACGGTTGTCGCGCAGAGCAGCCAGGGTTGCCGTGTCGCGCACCGTCAGGTTCAGGGGCCTGCTTGCCGAGGTATAACCGACACAGCCCCGCAGTTGTCCGTTCTTCGTCAAGGTGACGAATGCGCCGCGCTCCTGGCTGAGGGCGCGGCTGGAACTCGCAGGCACGTCGTACGTCGACCCGGTACGGACGGCGTGCTCCACTGACTTGCGCGCCAGGGTCAACAGTTCCTCCTTCTCACGAGCAGTCAGCGAGAACGGCTGCGCGGCTGCGCGCTGCTTTTGCGTCTTCAGCAGCAGGACCGAGCTGTATCCAACCACGCGGGAGTGGTCCCCCGCGGTATCGCCCGAATTGGCATACCTCAGCAGCTCCGCATGGTTCGCGCCCATACGCTCGGCCGCAATCATTGCCGCCACAATGGGTGCTCCTCCGCACGCTTCCCACACGCGCATGGCAAAATTGCGCGACATGCTGAAGTAGTCCCAATCCTGCAGAGCGCTCAGTGTCTTGTGATCGATCTGGACGGCCTCATCGTACGGGTGGTAATGGGAAAGATCAGAGCTGGCAACGATGAGGGTGTCGCCACCTGCGATGAGCCTGGCCAGCGCTACGCCCAGAGCGCGACTGCTTTCGTAGCTTTGGTCTCCCATGACGATGGGCACCAGTTGAAAGCTGCCCAACACCTTCTGGAGCCAGGGCAGTTCGACTTCAATCGCGTGCTCGGTGCCTTGCGGCGTGGGGGCGTGTCCGCGGCTGGAGAGCCTGATGCTGGAGTCCATCCTGGCCGACTGCCTGGCAAATGCTTTGTCGACCGGAACTGTGCCGAGTGGCGTGGCATATGCGTCGCCGTCAAATACGGACGAGTAGTCGAAGGCTTCGTAGTGGGAAGGAGCAATTACGACGACACGCGAATACTTGTGGCCCTTCAGCGCGCCGTACGTGTACGCCGCCACAGGGCCGGAGTACGGATAACCGGCGTGGGGCGCAACCACGGCGAGAATCGGATCGGAAACCTTTGGCGGGGAGGCGTGTGCCAGCATGTCATCGATCATCGCGGTGAGCGCACCAGGATCCGCCGGATAGAAGCTGCCGGCGACGCCGGGCTGCCTCACCTTCTCCGCACCAGCGGCACGCGAGCACCCTGGTACGATGACGGCCGGTGCCGCGACGAGGGCAACAATCACCCAGGCTAACGAAACCCGACTCTTCATGACGCCTCCTGGCCGCTCACACGCGCCAAATGCCCGGAATCGGCTGCTTGCAGAAGGGACAACGGTTGCTGTGAATCAACATCTGTATTGTCGTCAGGCCGGCCCGCTCCACCAGCATCTTGCGGCATTTGGGGCAATATGTGTTTTCCGCCGGATGTCCTGGTACATTCCCGATATAGACGTAGTGCAGGCCTTCAGCGTCGGCGATGGCTTTGGCGCGTTCCAGCGTGGGCACGGGCGTGGGCGGCAGATTCTTCATAAGGTACTCAGGATGAAAGCGCGTGAAGTGCACCGGCACATCCACGCCCAGATTGGTCCTGATCCAGCGTGCCAGCCCGCGAAATTCCGCATCGCTGTCATTGAGTGTGGGCACCACGAGGTCAACGATCTCGGTCCACTTGCCCATCTTTTTCAACGCGACCAGACAGTCAAGGACCGGCTTCAATTCCCCGCACACCACGTCGCGGTAATACGACTCGGAGAACGACTTCAGATCAATCTTGACCGCGTCCATCTTGCCGAACGCGGCCTTAAGCGACTCCTGCTGGATGTAGCCGTTGGACACCACGATGCTGCGAACACTCGCCGCATGACCGGCATCGGCTGTGTCCATAAGGTACTCGCTGAAGACTACCGGCTCGCTATACGTATAGGCGATGGTGGGGCAGGAGTAGTGCCTGGCCAAATCTGCAATCTTCTGCGGAGGCGCATAGTCGGCGCGCACCTGCTCCGGGCGTACCTGCGAGATGTCCCAGTTCTGGCAGAACTTGCAGTTCACGTTGCAACCAGCGGTTGCCAGTGAAAACGCCAGCGACCCTGGCAGATAGTGGAACAACGGCTTCTTCTCGATGGGATCGATATGTGCCGTGCATACCCGCGAATGGACCAGAGTGTAGTACGTTCCTCCGCGGTTCTCGCGCACTCCGCAATATCCACGCTCGCGATCGCCCACGATGCAGGCGCGCGGGCACAGCTTGCACTTGATCTTTTTGTTCGGAAGTCTCTCGTAGAATCGGGCTTCGGTTACGAACCGGGAATCGCTCTCCGATCCATTCCACGGCAGGATGCTTGTAACAGGATAGGCCAAGGCATCGATGCCGCATGCGGCACATGCTGCCGCTGCGCATTTCAGAAAAGAGCGCCGGTCGCACGGGGCGGAATTGGCATGGCTGCCGGCCACGGCCTCCGGGATCGCCTCCGGTAGTCCTGGATCGGCCAGCAAACCCCTCTTGTCCGGCATAACAAACCTCACTCAGGCATCGGCCTGGAGCTCAATCAATGTGATCCTCTTCGGGTCATCGATCCCCAAACGATGCTGTGCGTCGGCGGCGGTCGCGATGTAGAGGGGATCCCGCTTGTCCGCCTGCAGCGTCTTCAGCCCCTTTTCAGCACGCTTGCGCTCAATCATCTGCCAGCCAACGTAGTCCAGCGCCACAGGGTCCCGCGCAGCCAGCAGCGCACTTGGCCGCCAGCTGTATTGCGGCTTGTACCCGGGGCCGCCTTCATAGGTCGCCGTGGTTGCATCGCAGATGGTCAGCCTCATCCTGGCGCGGATATCGGGCAGCATATTGACATCGGCGATGTATGGATTGCAGCCGTTGGGGTGGTACTTGTTAGGATTGTGAATCACACCGTACATGTTCTTCAGCGCCATGCTGACGCCGGCTCCATCGTGGTCCTTCAGCACCGGCAGGTTGATCAGGATGTCGCAGTTGCGCGTCAGAATCTTCGACAACCGGCTGCCAACGCTGCCGTACGTCACAAGGTCATCTTCGTAGCCAACCTGATCGGTGCCGAAGCACTGCACCCGGTTTCCGCCAGCCGCGATGTGAAATCCCGCGCGCTCCAGCTCTTCCGTGTCCCGGTCCCAAATGACGATGTCCTGCGCCCTGATCCCCGCTTCCTGCAATCGTTCGCAAACCGCTTCCACAAGTTGCAGATTGCTGGAGAACGCGCGGCCACCAAGCGCATTGACCTTCAGTCCGACCCTGTCGCCGGGACGAACCAGCTTCTTCCACGGCTCGGCGGGGCGATCTCCATCAAACAGCGCCTGCATGCTCTGATCGAGCAGCTTCACCATGCGCTGGGAATCTACGGAGCTGCCAGAGCCTCGCAGCATGGCATCACGCGCGATGATGACCTTGGGTTTTGCAATCGCGGCGCCCTGTTCAGCCGATTCGATGAACTCCAGAGCGCCGCTCGCACCCAGAACCGCCGCGCCGGCGACACACGTCCTGAGAAATTCACGTCGGGTCGTGTTCGGGGATTTCTTCATACTTTGACACGGCGAATTGCCGGGAACAGCCGCTGGCCCACTCATACTCCAAACCCGGTGCCGTTTTCAGTGACGAATGACCGCTATCGCGGAAGTCTTTGCTCAATGCCGTGCCCGAATGAGAGGAGAGCCTCTGGAGCTTCCGGCGATTCCTCATAGACGACAATACGCACCAGGTGGGGACCTTTTCGAAAGATCAGACTCTGACGGAAAAGGCGCGCGGCATCGCCCATGTTTACCAGCCTGGCGTCGGCTGCAGGTTCGGAATTGAAGACCTGGGCGGCGCCTTCGGCTTTCGACATCGTGTAAACGTCCACCACAGCCTCCAGGCTGTTCTGGAACTTATAGTCGGCAGTTGAGGCCTTCAGTACGCCGGCTTTCAGGTACTTTTCGGCCTCGCCGTCAATGTACTTCCACAAGTCCCCAGCTTCGAAGCTGCGAATGTCGGACGTTCTGCTCCAGCCTCGGATTTCGCCTGTCGCAGGAAAAGCCGCTGCCACATTCGTCTGGCCGCGATGGCAACCAGCGGCAAGCAGCGTAAGTCCCAGGGACAAAATACCGCGAGTTAAAAGTTCTGCTTTCACCTTGATCCTGGTTTGGCCCGATTCAGCAGGAACTGATTTGTGCGCGAACGGCTTTCGCCGATGCTGGTGACATAGATCGCCGGGCGGTCCTGCACCGGACACGCGTACTCGCAGGCCCCGCAACCCACACAGCGGTTCGGATCGATCCACGGCTGCTTAATGAGCTTCGAATTACCGTCGGCAGCGAACACTTCAGCAGGACGCAGGTAAATGGCTTTCGGCGATGTTGGGCACCACTCCTCGCACACAATACACTCGGTCGCCATGGCCCATGGCAGGCAACGCCCACGATCATAAAAAGCGGTGCCTATGCGAATTGGCCTGTCATTATGCGTGCCACCAGCCCATCCCTTCTCGCTGGAAGTGATCTCCCAGATGGCGCCTGTCGGACAAACCTGCGAGCACAGCACACAACTGGTTTCGCAATAACCAATGCGCGCCGCCAGCCGCGGCGTCCACAGGCCTTCAGGCCCGGCCTCATCCAGGGTGGGCTGGAGTGCGTTGTTGGGGCAGACCTTCATACACTCGCCACAGCGGATGCAGCGCGCCAGGAAAGAGCTCTCGTCAAGCGCTCCCGGAGGACGCAGCAGACGCTCGTTGCGCTGCACCGCGAATCCCGGCGTGCTCCGCAGGAAAGGTACAATCGCTGCTCCTGCCAGCAGGCCGGTGAAGATCTTGCGGCGTCGCAGATTGGCACCCAGCGACGCCTGGGTCGGAAAGAACCTGAACTGCAGGCCGCCCTCGGGACAATCCGCAACGCAGTTGAGACAAAGGTGACATTCCGCCTGTCGCCACGGAACCCCGCCGATGGGATCGTCACCGCCCTGGCAATGCAGCAGGCAGCGGTCGCAGTCTTTGCAGTTTTCCGCATTCTTGACCAGACCGAGCACCGACCAGCGCGAGATGATGCCGAGCAGCGCGCCCAGCGGACAGAGGGCGCGGCACCAGAAGCGCGTGATGCGAAAATTCAGCGTGACCAGAAAGATGAAGATCAGGGCGATCCATACTGCCTGACTGAAATAGGGCTGCCTGAACCTGAGAAGCCAGCCCGGGAGCACGAGGTGCAGCAGCCTGCCCATGCTCTGCACGGGCGTGTACCGGCTGTGGCTCAGAGCGCGCAGCCCGGCATCGAGCGCATAGTTTGTCGCCGGCAGAATCGATAGCGCCAGCGAGCGAATCAGCAGGGCGATAGGATCAAGCCACCCAAGAATGCTCGAACCCACCAGCGCCGCCGCAAGCCCGGCGATCAGGAGGTAGTACTTGATTGTGTGCCAGGGCCTGTACCGGTTGACCTCCACCAGGCGCCTGCCGCGTTTATGTTCCGATCGTAAGCTGCCAAAGTAGTGATGAATCGATCCGAGAGGGCAGATCCACCCGCAGAAGAAGCGTCCCAGGAAGAGTGTGGGAATGAGAATCGCGAGAAACCATAGCAGCCCGCGATACAGGACTCTGCCAGATAGCGCGTTCTGCAATGCGACCAGCGGGTCAATCTGCAAGAACCAGCGGACCGGATAAGCAATGCGGATGTCCGGCGCGCCCCTACGGAGCGACCCGCGAAATTCCGTGTTGAGCAGAAGAAACAGGAACAGCAGAAAGAAGATGATCTGCGACGTCCGCCGTAAAGTCGTGAGTTTCGGAAGACGCACTCGGTGCTCCAGCCAGTCGCGAGCGCTCAGCATTAACGGTCCGCTCAGGCTGCGGTTCGCCCGCGCTAATCAGGATCATGGTGAAGCAAAGCAGAACACACTTTCAGTGAGCGCCGTCACCCTTTGCCGCTCGGCTGGCGGCGCGCCGACAGATTTATCAATCAGATCCCGCTGCAAAGTTGAACTCCACAATCACCCAATTCCGTGACCGCAGTCACCGACACAACAGGTGTCTTACGGCATGCTGCATTCTGCGGGCGTCTACATAAAGGTTCACGATGACACCTCAGGCGCAACCCCGCATCTTTACGCCCTTCGTTGGCTCCGACTCCTCCCCCCGGATGGCATTTCTGTTTTGTTTGCAGGCACGTGTGAGCCCCGCAAAATCTGTCACGTGCAGCACTTCGAACACAATCGTTCGCGGCTCTGCTGGGGGATCTGCATGATCGCAGGCATCGGCATTGATCTGGTTGAGACGGGCCGTGTCACACGTGAACTGAGTCGCGCGCAATGGAAGGAAGATGACGGCGTCTTTGGCGCAGCGGAGATTGGCTATTGCAATGCGGCAAGGCGTCCCGCACAGACGTACGCCGGCTGCTTCGCTGCAAAGGAAGCAACCCTGAAGGCCCTGGGAGCAGAAATCACGGATCTGGGTATCTTTCGCGAAGTCGAAGTGAGGTTAGGCAGCCTAAGCACGCACGCAGCCATCGTCCTGCGCAACCGCCTGGAGGTTGTCGCTGCAGAGCTGGAGGTTAAGCGCATTCACCTCTCGCTGGCGACGCACAGGAAAACGGTTGCCGCCATGGTGATCCTGGAATGCTGAACATCCCGGTCCCGGCCTGGAGGCCATCATGAGCCAGTCAGCTGTGTACGAAGAACTCGCCTCCAGGAGCTACGAAGAGCTGGCCAGGGACTTCAACTGGTCGGTCGCGGAACGCGAACTCGACTACAAACCTGGTGACCCGATCAACATTGGGTGGATGTGCAGCGACCGCATCTGTCGTCTGGGCATGGCAGGAAAAGCCGCGCTTCACTGGGAGGACTTCCGGGGCAACGAGCAACAACTCACATTCAATGACTTACGCCTGTTGTCCAACACCTTCGCAAGGTTTATCTGCGATCTTGGCGTGGGAGCGGGCGAGCGTGTATGCCTGTTCATGGACCGCATTCCGGAGCTTTATATAGGGTTCCTGGGCATTCTGAAAACCGGTGCGGTGGCCCAACCGCTGTACTCCGCTTTTGGTGATGAATCGCTCCTGGTCCGTCTTGAGAACGCCGGGACGGCCGCCATCGTTACGCAGAAAAAGCACCTTCAGAAGGTCCGCAAGATTCTGGACCGGCTTCCGGAACTCCGCAACGTCATCGTCGTGGATGCGGATGCTGGCAAGCTTCAACAGCGGGAGATCGCTCTCGATCTGTTCGCGCTGCCACGGGTAAAAGACTTTCCCGTGTACCCGACGGTTGCGGAATCGCCTTCCGTTCTGCATTACACATCGGGTACAACGGGACAACCGAAGGGAGCGCAGCACGTCCACTACTCAATCATCTCGCAGTATCTGACCGCCAAATGGGTGCTGGATCTCCGGCCTGATGACATCTACTGGTGCAACGCCGATCCCGGATGGGTGACGGGCACTTCCTACGGCATCATCGGCCCGTGGTCAAACGGCATTACGCAGGCCGTGCTTGACTGCGGCTTCAATGCCGAGCGCTGGTACGACTTCATTGAGAAGCTGGGCGTCAACGTATGGTATTCCGCGCCGACCGCCATACGGCTGCTGATGAAGGAAGGCCTGGAGGTGGTTCAGCGGCACAACCTGTCGAGCCTGCGTCATCTGGCCAGCGTCGGTGAGCCGCTCAATGCCGAGGCAGTGATCTGGTCGGAGCAGGCTTTCGGCATGCCCTTTCACGATACCTTCTGGCAAACGGAAACCGGTTGCATTGTCATTACCAACTTCCCCGGAATGCCGGTGAAGCCGGGATCAATGGGCAGGTCATTTCCGGGGATCACAGCGACGGTACTCAACACGAAAACATACGAGCCGATCACCGAGACGGGCGTCGCCGGACTTATCGCTTTACGACCCGGATGGCCATCCCAGGTCCGCGGCTACTGGAAAAACGAGACGGGATACAAGGCCAAATTCAAGAATGGCTGGTATTTGTGCGGCGACCGCGCCTCCATTGACCCGGATGGCTACTTCTGGTTTATGGGACGCGACGACGACGTCATCAACACCGGCGGTCACCTGGTCGGTCCATTTGAAATCGAGTCGGCGCTCCTGGAGCACCCCGCCGTGCACGAATCGGCGGCCGTTGCCAAACCCGATCCGGTCAACATGGAGGTGGTGAAAGCCTTCGTCACCCTCAAGCGTGGCTACAGCCCCAGCGATGATCTGGAGCTGGAAATCATGAACCACATTCGCAAACGGCTTTCGCCGCTTGCCATGCCGCAGGAAATCGAATTCGTTGATTCGCTCCCGAAAACCCGCAGCGGGAAGATCGTTCGCCGGGTTTTGCGCTGCAAGGAGTTCAACGAGCCTGTAGGCGATCTTTCCACCATCATGGATGACTGACATGAGAAGGATACACCATGGATGAGATGAACCGAGTCGTTCGCGATTACATCGTGCGGGAATATCTGGAGGAAGGCGACGACCGCGAGATCACGGACACTACGCCACTGATAACGGGGGGAATCGTGGACTCGTTCTCGATGGTGTCGCTCAAACGTTTTCTGGAGAAGAAGTACCAGATCCGGATTCCCGATGCAGATGCGACCCCGGATGCGTTCGACACCGTGCAGGGCATCGTGGCGCTGGTGCAACGGTTCCGCACCGCAGCCCCGGTCGGTGTCTGAAGTCCGGCACAGCCGGAGGGCGGAGCCACCCGTTCTCCTGCGCAACATATTCAAAGATGCCATCGTCATGATGGCAGCATGGCTCGCGAGGACAATGTTATGGCATTCATAACCGCATTACGGGACCGCTATCAGAGCGAGATTGAGGCGATCCGGGCCTCAGGCCTCTTCAAGGACGAGCGTTACATTCATTCGCCCCAGTGGTCGGAAATCGAAGTCGAGTTTCCGGCCGGCTCGAAGCCGAAGAAATGTATCAACATCTGCGCAAACAATTACCTCGGACTTTCCAGTCACCCTGAAGTAATCGCCGCGGCGCACGCCGGCCTGGACAGCCGTGGCTACGGCATGTCTTCCGTGCGATTCATCTGCGGGACACAGGACATACATCGCGAACTGGAAAACCGGCTTACCGAATTTCTGGGCACCGAAGATACGCTGCTGTTCCCCTCCTGCATGGACGCGAATGCGGGCTTTTTCGAAGCCTGCCTGAACGAACAGGACGTCATGATCGCTGATCGGCTGGTGCATGCTTCGATTGTGGATGGCATGCGGCTTTGCAAGGCAATGCAGGACACCTACAAGCACTCCGATATGGGCCACCTCGAAGAAAAGCTGCAGGAGCACATGGACAGGCGCTCGCGCATGATCCTCACCGATGGTGTCTTCTCCATGGATGGCGATATGGCCAGGTTGAACGAGATTGTCGAGCTGGCAGAGAAGTACGACGCCATGGTTTTCCTCGATGATTCGCATGCGACCGGTTTCATCGGGCGTACCGGGCGCGGCACGCATGAGCATTGTGGCGTCTTCGGCAGGATCGACGTAATTACCACCACGCTGGGCAAGGCGCTGGGTGGTGCCTCGGGTGGCTGTGTCAGCGGCCGGCGCGAGCTGGTGGAGATGTGCCGCCAGCGGGCGCGGCCCTTCCTGTTCTCCAACTCGGTGGCTCCAGTGATTGTGGCGGGCGCGCTGAAGGTGATGGAGTTGATCAGCCGCAGCACCGAGCGACGCGACCGGCTGGAGTGGAACGCCAGGTATTGGCGTGGGCTGCTGAAGGATGCAGGTTTTGACATTAAGGAAGGGGAAAGCCCGATTGTGCCGGTCATGTTGTACGACGCGAAGCTGGCGCAGGACTTCGCTCGTGATCTGTTCGACGAGGGGGTCTACGCGGTCGGCTTCTTCTTCCCTGTCGTTCCCAAAGGACAGGCGCGCATTCGCACCCAACTCTCCGCCGCCCATGAGAAGCATCACCTGGACTTCGCCATTGACGCATTCAAAAAGGTAGGCCAGAAGCACGGAGTGCTGGGTCTGGGCAGGAAAGAGCTGCTGGCGAGAGCCGGCGCGTAGCGAAACACCGTCGCAGAGGCATGGACTCTGCTCATCGCAAACCGTATCTGGCGGCCGCTGGATTTCACAGCTTGCGGCCGCCGCTGGACCAGGACCGAACTACCCCGTGATGTGAGAGCGTTCAACATGCGGAGGCCGATATGATCTGCGAAGAGCTTGAGCGGCTCGAGGGAGAGTTTGACGACATTATCACTGCACTGGAGGATCCGAAGCTCACCGCGGGAGAGCGGGAGGCGCTTGAGAAGGAGTACCACCGCCTCAGCCATATCATCAGGCAGCATCAGACTGCCGGCCATGAGGGGCACCCCTGTTTTGAGGAATAGCACAATTTGCCTCCGTCAGCCCCAGCTACTGGCGGGTAGCTGTGCCAACCGGAGGCGGCCGGCGAGTGCTGGTGGTCTTCGCAGCTTCGCGCGGCAGCACCTGGATGGAGCCCATCATGCCCATATCTTCATGCTTGAGGATGTGGCAGTGATAGAGAAACGTCCCAACCGTATTCGGATCTCTGAAGTCCATCCGTAACTTCACACTCGGGTACGGCCCCTCACCCTTCCAGTAAGGCACATCGATGGTGTCCCGCATTGTGGGATCGCTGACCGGCTTCCCGTTTACCTCGAGAACGCGGAAGTGGATTTGATGGATGTGAAAGACGTGGTCTTCCGGCGAACGGTTTTCGATGGTCCAGTCTTCGACGTCTCCCTGATGGATGACGATATTCGGCGATGAACCCATCCTGTAGGGCGCCGGGGTTTGCCCCTCGACGGTGATGAAGTACAAGACGAAATTGTCGGGATCTACCGGATTCGAGGCACGCTGCGAGAAGTACAGATGCCGCTGGGTTACAGCTCCCGTCTCCAGCCGGTTGCCCGCAGGTTTCCCGCGCAACTTCGGCGGCGGAACCCTGCTCGCATTTTCGCTCTGCCCTGGGCCCGCGGTGCTCACGATATTGACAATTGTTCGTGCGGTGTCGTTGTCTCCCTGCGGCCCGGTGTCCCACGCCTGCGTAACCAGCTCGGCAGTCTCCGCCAGTTTGGGGGCGCTCACGATGAATTCCGCCCGCGCACCCGGCGGAAGCAGAATGCTCGTCTGCGTTGCTGATGCCGCGGATTCATCGGTGACCGGCACGCCATCGATGGCCACCAATTGCATCGCTTGTGCCACATGGTCGATCAGAAATTGCAGGTTGAAGATGGTATCGGCGCCGGCATTCAGCACCCGCCAAAACTCCTGTTTGCCGGCCGCCATCGCCAGTGTGGCCGGCAGGCCGTGCGAATAGGTGACAGGGACGAAGTTGAGCGAGAGGTCCCACGTGGGAACGGTTTGTGCTGAAGCTTCCGGTCCGATGCGCTGCTGGTCGCGCAGCACCAGCACCCGCTCGCCCATTGACGCGATCCCCGGCACGACCCGGTCCAGGCCTTCGACAATCAGCGCTCCCGAAGCACCACCCTGCACCTGCCGCTCGCTGAATCCGTGGGGATGGGGATGGTACCAGTAGAGTCCCGGCGGCTCATCGCGCGGAATGGTGATGCGATAATCGAATTCCTGTCCCGCCGGAATCGCCGTGCGGATGACCTCATCCTGATGACAGGCAGGAGGAATGGTCATGCCATGGAAATGCAGGTTCGTCACCGACGGATTCATGCTGGCTCCCGCGCAATCGTCCTGGGGCACGACGTGTGTATCGTGCTGTGACATGGGATATCCATGCCACTCCGGCAGCTCATTGTGTAGATGAATGATCAACCGGTCGCCGGGATGCACGCGCAGCGTCGGCGACTCCAGACCGTCGTCGGTGACGTAGCAGTAACGAGGCGGTCCCTCGCTCACCAGCGTCTGCTGATATCGAACATGCAGGCCCAGCTCCAAAACGCCATTCTGGCTGCGCAGTTCCGGTGGATTTTCAACCGTCGCGCCCGCGGCAGGACGCGGACAGGCTGGCTGCGATGTTTGTGCGTGCGCAGAGTTCACCGCGAGGAGCAGCGCAACGATCCATGAGAAGCTGGCGGCGAGCCGCCGCGAAGAAATGCAAACCAACTGCTTTGACCCTGGAGCGTGGTAAGAACCGTACTTCATCGCTTCACTGCTGCAAATGGATTTCGGGGAACGTTGCGCGGGCAGGAAACCAGAGAAGCAACCTGCTGCTCTGGCCAGTTTACATTGCACGCGATAAACGAGAGTACCGGAAGTCACTGCGAGTTTTCTTGCGATGCCGTCAGCTGGTCGCTCGAGGTGACGGTGAAGTTCTCCTGGGAAGAGAAGTAGTGTCCGGTCGAGTCCCAGGCGCGGATCACCAGGTTGTAGGTGCCGTGCGGCAGGGAGATCGTCGCATTCAGTATCGCGTCCGGGCCTATCGCCACAACCTGGCTGTTGGCATAGGCAACCATGCCGGTGATCGGATGCTCGTTGTCCTTGGCCGCCGCATTGATCTGCAGGGGCGACGTGAGGCGCTGATTCGCCACAGGCGCGCAAATCTTCACCGTCTGGTCCTGCGTGGCCGTGCACTGCGGCGTGCCGGCGAAGAATTCGGCCATGACCGGCGAGGTTGCGCCGTCGCCCGGACAACTGGTCAGCCCCAGCAGATCGCAGAGCATGCGCAACTGACTGCCCTGCCTGTACCAGGTGTCCGATTCGTAAGCCCGATTGACCTGTGGCCCAATCGCCACCTACCAGGTATGCCCGCCGCAGTTGTTGCGGTCGGGATAACCGCCGCAACCGTTGTCGCTGTTCAGCTCGCCCTCATCAAAGGTGACGAGCAGCACGCCGTCGCCTCCCGGCTGGAAGGGCGGCGACTGCAGCAGTTGCGGCACGAAGGTTTGCAGGTATTGATCGGCCGCCATGAGCGCCTGCTGGTCGTCACTGCCGTTGTGGGCGTCGTGGTCGAGGTCGGGTGAGATCCAGGTGAAGTTCGCGAGGCGGTTGTTCTCGATATCGTTCAGCATGAACGGATCGGCAGGATACATGTTGCGCTGCTCAGGGATTATGTTGACCACATCATTGTAGAAAGCGAACGGGTTATGACGGCGCACGTATTCACCGTACTGATATCCGAGATATCCGATTTGCGGCATGGTCTGGAAGTAGGCTCGCCAGGTGATTCCCTGGCCCCTGAAGTGCCGCACCAGATTGTCGACGGTGATGGTCTGATTGCATCCGTCACCATTGCAGATTCCGCCGTCGGCCTCTCCACCGAACGGATTAAGCCCGGACGTCAGCTCGCCGTAAGCCAGCCAGGAGCCATGTGAATCGGAATAGACCTGCATTCCCTGGCTGTATTGTTCGGCCAGCGACTTCAGGTACGGCATGTATTCGGAGGCGACGGCGATACTGCGGTTCTCCTCCATGATCACCACGACATGGTGAGAGCGGTATTGAGGCGACGGCGCCAGGGTTCCATCGGAAGGGCTCAGCTGCTGGGCCATGGTTGAAACGAAGGGAAGACTGACCAGACAAAGCAGCGCGACGACAGGCAGAGGACGTAGCAAGTGGCACCTCTCAGCGATTGCACAACCTTTTCAGGAACCCGGTTTGTTTTGCACACGGGCGCAGGATCGCCAGCGCCCGGCACACCAATCCGCTAACGGGCTGTCCTGGCGACACCGGGGCATCGCTGGGAACAACCAGTCAAAGAGAGGGCCTGGCCGGAGCGGCGCACCCGGACGGACAGCGCCGCACCGCAAACCTGAGCTGGATCGGTTGCGTGTGAGAGTAGCTACGACCAGACATATTGCATAGCGGGCATTAACCCTATGGTGCTATCGGGAATTCACCTACAGCGCGCAGGCGATTGGCAGCAATCAACTAAGGCGCAGCGCCGGGCAGACTACCATTTGGGGCGCCCGGCGCATTCGCGATATGCCGTTCCTTAGCTGCTGATTGTTACTCCTAAAGCCAGGATGAAGCCCTTTGGATTCGTGTTGCTGGGATCTGTTGGAGTATTCGTCGCCTGTGCGGTCGCGACCTCATTCGCACCCGCCAGCCAGCCTTCCAGAAGAGGGTTGTTGTTCGTATCGGTAGCCGTCGCGACTGTTTCACCATTCGGGCCGTTCGCGGGTGCGCTGAGGGAGCTGTTACCAGGGAAGATTCCCGGAGTCAGAGGCGTTGGAGTGGTATCGGCGGCGAAGGCCACCGCGTAAAGAGCGTCCCCTTTATTCAGATTGACGGCTGGAGCCTGAATGTTCTTGCCCGCGAAATTAGGGTTGGTACTCACCGCCCCGGATAGCGGATTCGAGGCATTCGTCGAATACGGCCAAATGGAAAAACTCCAGGGCACCTGGGAAGGAGTCGGCAGGGTCACACTCATGTTGATATTCGTGCCGTACGCGCCGCTATAAACGGCAGTGAAAACCTGGATGCTCATGCCGTTCCATTTGAGGGCATTGCCATTGTTCACGGCAGCGGCCGGCTGAAATTGGGCTCCCTTAAATGTGGGCGCAGAGAGCCCATCCCACTGTAGGGTCGCGACCAGCAGTTCGCCACCATTGAGACCCAGCGTAGCCGAGAGGGCCGAGGTTCCTGCACTGGCAGTAGCGACGACCGGAGCAAGACTGATTTGGGCGCGAAAACTGCAGCCAACAAAGGCGAACAACGCCACAATGGCCAGCAGCAGAACCGGCGTCAGCAGAATTACAAGGACCGTCATAGAGGCTCCTTTCGCACACAGCTACAGCCGAATGCACAACTTGCCCGGAACCAGAACAACAGCGTTTACCAAGTCCCCCTGTTGCACCTGCAGCCCAATGGACTACCGGCCGGCGGTCGTAGTCTGCACCACCGGCTCGGCATGTTCCCCGGCGAGATAGCCATGTCTGATTCCCGCGATGTTGCCCGACGTATCGATCGCCACGATTGTCGGCCAGAGGTCCACGCCGTACGCCAGCGAGATCTCCCGCTCCGGATCGGTGACCAGGGTTGCGGTGAAGCCGCTCCCGGCAGCAGCGGCGCGCGCTGTCTCAGGACTTTCACCATCGTTGACCGCCAGCACGGCGGTCCTCGATTTTCCGTTGCTGCTACCCGTCTTCTGCAGATCGAGAACGGCCTGAACGCTGGATTCCACCGAGCTTCGCCAGAAGACAAGCATCACGGGACGGCCGTTCAGCTTGCTCAGCGTCAATTGACGTCCGGGAGCATATTCGAAGAAGAAGTCGGGAGCCGGATGACCGATCCTCACGTTCGCGCCCGCCAGATTTATGGGGACGTTGCGGGTATCAACCAGAACTTTGGAAAGTGCTGTCGCGAGCGTCTCCTCCTTCAGTGCGCCCTCATGCTTCCAGGTGACTTTTCCCCTGGGATCCACGATTACAGTCACTGGCCGGTGCGCATTCTGCAAGCTGAACAGGGACTCCCACGCGCCATTGCGGTCATCGGCATAGATCATGCCCTCCGTAAACGGAGCTTTGCCCAGTTGCGCGGATGGCAACACGGCGATGACCACCGCCGGGGCAAGGGGTCGTTTGCTGCGCTGTAACGCTCGCGTGATCACGGCCAGCTCAGCCGCAGATTGGCCATCGGCGAAGTGGACGATGAGGTTCGGATTGGGTGCGCCCGGGCCGCCGGACTGCGCGCAAGCATGTCCCGTCACCATGATCTGACCGCTCGGGCCGGGACGGGTCATCGCCACCATCGGTGCGGTCGTCAGGGCGCCGGACCGGACAGCCATGTCGACCGGCAGCAGCGGCGTCGTCGTGTAGCCGCACACACTGCCGCTCACCGCCTGCGGAACCACCGGTCCCTGCGGAGAGAGCCGCGTGCCGCGAACGGTAAGACAGAGCGGCTGGTACGGCGGCAACGAGCCGCCGATCTCGCTGGGCGGCGTCACTCTGACGGAGGCCTGTGTCAACACAGGTCCCGAGCCCAACAGCACGAACTTATTGGGATCAACTCCGAAGGGATATAGCTGGTTATTTACGCTGACGCTCCATTCGTACTGGTCGATCCTGCCGCCGGGAATCCAGCTGTTGAATGCCGAATAGTCAGGACCGGAGCCCAAAGTGCCGACTTGTCCGCCGATCGGAGGCCGGGCCGGTGCGACCGAAGGAATCTGCTCAAACTCGACGTGCGGCCCAGGAAATTGGAATATCAACAGCACCGAACCACGGGCAGTGATTCCGGCTGGCTGAATGTCAACGCCTGTGTACGTAAGGATGATGCTCTGATCCTGCGGGGGCCCGCTGCCGAAGTCAGGGTTCAGCAGCGAATTGAGGAATTTACCGAGACTTGCGTTGACGTCGAAGGTGTTGGTGACGGTAAGATCCGCGCCGCTGCTGCTCAGCGCCTGGTCGCGCGCGTTCCTGACCGCCTGCGTCCCGTCACCAGTAATCCAATTGCCGATTGCCACGATCGGGTTGCTCAGATTTCCGAGAGAGACGGCACCGGGGAGGAGCTTGATGAACGGCCCAACCGCCTGCAGCGAGAACTCCAGCGTCGCCGTAAAGTCGGTACCTCCGACAGGGGTGTCGGCGTGTCCGTTGATGGTGAGAACGATCTTTCCCGTCTGAAGATCGAAGCTGGCGCTGTTCAGGGTGATGCCGGTACCCGACAGGTCCTGGCTGAGAATGCTGTCAACGACCGATTTTAACGTCGCCAGCACGAAGTCGCGTCCCGCCGCGAAGGCAAAATCATCGCCGGCTTTCAGGAAAACATTGCTGACGCTGTTCCAGTTCGAGCCGTGATCACTCAGGTTCAGCAGGACGGCCAATGCCTTTTGCGACCCTCGCAGCGCTTTGAACTGCACTGCCGAAATGTCGCCGGGCAGGTTCGCGCTCGAGGGCAGCAAACTGGTCCTCAGCGCGTTTCGGACCAGCAGATCGATGCCCGCCAGGTCCTCAGCGCTGAGCGTTTTGCTGGTAAATGACGGCGTGAAATTCACCTGCGCCTGGTCGGCCTTGAAATCGAACTCGACCACGTTCGCAGTTTGGGAGGTGATCTGGCTCACCGGCGCGGTGATCGTCAGGTCTCCGCGGATAAATTCGGCGAGCGGCGCGGTATTGGCATCGGGGAAATAGCGCATCATTACATTCATGGTGACGCTGAGGTTGATTCCGCTGGCATCGGGTACGTCGATTGTCGGTGGAAACATTTGCAGTTGCGCCCGTCCCTGGATGTGGCTGGGCTCGAACGGCGGTTGGGTAAACACGCCTCCGCCAATCGGATTCACGATTCCGCCCGGACCGCGCGCGACGGCAGCAGCATTTATGGCCCCCGCCGCAACGCCGAACAAGCCGCCAATCTGCCGGTGGTTCGCGATGGGATCGCCGAAGGTGTTCAGCACGCTGGTCACGACCGCGCCAGGCAATCTCCGCCCCGGCGGAGGATTATCATCAACCCGCAGCGAAACGGAATGCGGAAACCGCTCGCACTGATGCATTGCGGCCAGTACGCGGTTGATCGCGGGTAACGAGAACTCGGCTACAACATCGAAGTCGCCTGTAAGAATGTTCGCCATGACCTCACTCCTTCAGAAATTCGCCGCCGGCGCAGCTTTCGGGCAGGCAGGCAGTTCCGCTTATCTCGGCCAGCGCACGGCCAAAATAGCGATTGATGCGAGCAGCGCGACGCCTGCTGCGCCGTGGCCGACGGTGAACGACGACGCGTGCGGCTCGCGGTCACGCAGGAATTCCATTGCAAATCTGATTGCGGAGTAACCCAGCACCACAATGAGGAACAGGGCGCCAGGAAACGGCATCCGTCCCCGGATCGCGATCGCCAGCAGCAGCAGACCGGCGGCGCAAAGCGCTTCCAGCGTCTGGTTGGGAATTCTCTTCTCGCGGACGCCTTCATGATTCGGAAGTCTGACTCCGATCCAGCTTGTAGTGCGTCGTCCGGAACAGCATCCATTGAGCAGGCATCCGACACGAGTAAACATCATGCCGACCAGGATGGTGAAGGCGCTGACGTCCCAGAATTCTGCAAAATTCAGGTGCAACGCGGCAAGGAGCGGAACAGAAAACAGCAGGGCAAGAGGAAGGCCGCCATACATCATGAAGCCGCCCTGACGGCGGTCCCAAATCTCACGCCGGTGGGTACGATAGTACGGCCAGTGGCTCGCAATCCATAACAGCCTGGCGCCGGCAAGCGCCGGGACCAGAAGAACAAGCGTCGCCACATAGGCACGTCGGGGAGCTATCCCGGCGGCCCGCGCTGCCATGGTCCCCGCCGCAACTCCGGCAAGCAGGCCGACGTACAGCATGGCGGGATAAGTCCAGACAGTCAAACCTCGCCAGCGAAAAAGCACACGACGCATGACCTGTTCCTCAACCCAGGAGGGCGAGCGCTAAACCGCCGACAATGGCTACGTCAGCGAGGTTGAAAACCGGCCACCAGCCCAAATCGATGAAATCAATGATGTGCTGTTGCCGAAGAACGTCAGCAAGGTTACCGGCCGCGCCACCCAGCGCACATCCCACGCCCAGCACGGCAAGCGGGCTCTGCAGCCACAAACCCGAACCATGCAGCCATGCGGCAGAAAACAATGCCAGACACCAGATCAGAAGCATTGCACCACGGCAGATCGCCGGTTGATAAAGCCGCTCACGGTGACGAACCTCCATAAACCGCAAGGGCCCCCAGGAGAAGGGTGCCGTGAGCCGCTTCTGCACAACCCGCTTGCTGGCCTGATCGGCGATCAGTACCCCAGCGGCATAAGTAAGCAGTAAGAGCATGTGGAACTGCCATGACCAGGGTTGGAATCTGCGGACCCGGGGCCGGGACACCGGTCGTATGAATCCGGGCAGCTTATCGCGAAAACCGGAACACGGCAATAGAAAAACCTGGAATCTTCGATTGGAAATTTCTCGGATTTTCATATCCAGGTTTGAGTACCGCATAGAGTCTGTTATCAGCAATGCGGAAGTCTGTGTTGGAGGGAAAGGAGCACGTCAGGTACGGTCATTTGGAGGCGCAGTTGCGCCCGGCCGCCGTCATCCTGACCCGCGAGCCGAGCAGCTTTCGCGATATGTCGCCGAATGTCCTTTCTGACTACGGCGCGAAGTAGCCGGAGATGTCCAGAATCAGGTTCGTCGGGTTCGCGGCGAAGGCGTCGATGGACCCGTTCGTAGTGGGCACGATCGCCATGTTCGAGGTAACGGCGCCATCCAGCGCATTGAGGGTGGAGACTCCCGGCTGCGGCTGGCTATCCGGCCACAATGTCAGGTAGCCCAGGGAACCGCTTGGCACCACCGTCGCGTTAAGGACGTAGGCTTGTGCCGTGCCGGGAATGCCGCACGGACCATTCACAACGTTCACGGTGAGCTCGCCGCTAAATTGTCCCCGGCCAGTGCGTGTATCCAGCGTGCGGCAGGGGACCACCGCATAAAACGACAGAGGATCCGCTCCCGACCCTGCGGCCGCAAAATAGCCGTTGATGTCGATCGCCAGGTCCGTGTTGTTGGAGGGATACACCTGAATGTCGCCACCCACTCCCGCGAGCACAAGAGCGGCATTGGCGACCACCGTCCCGGTGGGGGCATTCAGGGTGGAGATTAGAGGTATCTGCAGGCCGGCGGCCCAAACCGTCAGATATCCCAGCGGCGCTCCCCCTGCCGGGATCGCCGTCAGGTTCAGGGAATAGGCCTTCGCCGTGCTCGGGATGTTGCAGGATGTGGCATCCAGCACCGGGAAATCGCGGATGTGCCCGCCCTGCAACTGGGGACCACCGAGGTAGCCGTTCGGCAGGCGGGTATCCGCCACGCGGCAGGGCGGCAGCGGGAAGAATGCCTGGCTGAGGTCGGTGGGCATAGCGAAAAAGCCATCTATGTCGAGGATCACGTTGCTCGTGTTGCTGACATAGACGCTGACGTCGCCCGCGGTGCCCGCAGGAACGATGGCTGCATTGGCCTTCACACGGCCATCGAGCGAGTTCATGGTTGAAACCGGCGGCTGCGGTTCGCCCGTCGGCCATACCGTCAGGTACCCCAGCGGTCCTTGCGGAACTACCGTGACGTTTAACGAATAGGCAGCAGCGTTCGAAGGCACCCCACAACCACTTTGCAGAACGGCGATGTCGCGGGCGGTACCGCCCTGGATGGGACCTCCGTTCCCGCGTGTGTCAATGACCCGGCAGGAAACCAGAGGCACAAACTGCAATGCGGTGGGCAAGCCTCCGGCGCCTGAGGCGCTGGCCTGCTGCGCGGCAGACGGGACGATGGTCAGGGTGAGCACCAGAGCGAGTACGGCAAAGCGAGATAGTCCTGGCATGTCAGTTCTCCGGGTAGTCGTCAGGTTTTGGTTTGGCTGAGTTCCGGACGAAGTCCTGCAGTCCCGGTGGCGTTCGGAGAATCTGCAGCCGATTGGCGCTGGTGCAAGAGCCTAACACAAATTACGACGCAAAGTAACCGGAGATATCCAGCCCCAGGAAGCCCGGGAAGCAACCAGGACGCGAGCCTGGCGCTATTGCCCGCACTGCAAGAGTGGCACCTTAATTGACAAACCGGAAGCCGCCGAGAAGGGATACGCGTGTGACGCCTGTCACTTTGAAACTTCCAAACTGCCTGCTGGTTTGGTTGCGGTTCGCTTCCACGATTTGCGGCATTCCGCCGTCAGCCGGATGATTGCGGCACGCATACCGTTGCCGATCATTGCCAAGGTCGTAGGCTGGACCGCCGGGACAACGGCGAAGATGGCCGCACGTTGCGAGCACTTCGGAATCGAGGAATTGCGGGGAGCGGTGGAAGCTGTTAGCCGTGTGGGAGTGGAAATTGATCCGGGGTCCTTGGTATTTTTCCCCGGTGTCCGCCGTGAATGGCAGAGACTCCCGCGCTAACTGATTAACAACGTTGGTCGGGGCGAGAGGATTTGAACCTCCGACCCCCTGCGCCCAAGGCAGGTGCGCTACCAGGCTGCGCTACGCCCCGACTGTTTAACGCTTGACTGATTCTAAACCAGTTTCAGAAGGCCGCACTACGGCGGATTTCCCGCTCCGGGTGCAAGGGCGGCGAAAACTCTGCCACCGTGCATCGAACCCTATCCCTTCATCGTCCAACCGAAGGGTGTCGGGAGCAACATCGTCCAACCCAGCGGTGAGAGAGCAACAACATTCCAGGCAGGGAGTGAAGGGAGCAACCGGCATGAGTACTGAGAAGCAGGTATCCGCCCTGGCGGCAGCATTCTTCGTTGTTCTTGCGGCTCTGGCATTCGCATCGGCGGCCGGCGAGCTGAAGGTTTCCATTCAGGAGTATGAGGTACCAACGGCGCACTCGAGGCCGCATGATCCGGCGGTCGCCCCCGACCGCTCGTTGTGGTGGACCGGTCAGCAGGCAAACAGACTGGGTCGCCTCGATCCCGCTACCGGCGCGATGAGGGAGTACCCGCTCAGGACGCCCGATTCCGGTCCGCACGGTCTCACCGCGGATCGGGAGGGCAACATCTGGTTTACCGCGAACTACGCAGGGTATATCGGAAAGCTGGATCCAAACACGGGCGACGTTACGGAATACAGGATGCCCGATCCTGAAGCGAAGGATCCGCATACCCCGGTGTTCGATCAGCACAGCACGCTGTGGTTTACCGTCGAAGAGTCGAACTTCATCGGCCGTCTGGATCCCGCGACCGGCAGGATCGAGCTGAAGCGCGTCCCGACTGCCCATGCGGTGCCGTACGGAATTGTGATCAGCAGCAACGGCACGCCGTGGTTCTGTGAATTCGGAACCAGCAAACTGGCGAGTGTGGACCCGAAGACCATGGCAATTACCGAACATCCTCTGCCGCAGGGGGCACGTCCCCGGCGCCTGGCGATTACCGGCAGCGATGTCATTTATTACTCCGATTATGCCCGCGGCTATCTGGGTCAGTTTGACACCCGCAGCGGCAAACAGCAGGAGTGGCCGTCGCCCGGCGGGCCGCACTCCGAGCCCTATGGCATCGCAATCACGCCGGACGGAGCTGTCTGGTACAGCGAGAGCGGCGTTCATCCCAACACGCTGGTGCGCTTCGATCCCCGCACGCAGCGGTTCCTGCTGACGGCAATTCCCTCGGGCGGCGGGGTTGTGCGCAATATGGCAGCCACCAGGGATGGCCGGCTGTATCTCGCATGCAGCGGCGTCAATAAAGTCGCAGTGGTGACGCCTTAGCCAGGAACCCGGAGATTTTTCACCCTGGTGAAGAGCTCCATCAGCCTGGCGCTTGAATCCACGGGAAAGGGAGCGGGCCGGTTCAGGTCGCGGACCGCGATAGGTAATCTGCCGATGAGTTTCGCCGCATTCACGCGAATATCGTGGATTGCGGGCGCAGGGCCAAGCCGCCTGCCGTTGCGCATCACGCAGGAGAGCAGCTGCTCGGACCCGGGGTAATTCTCCTCCGCGATACCGATGAGATCGCGGGTGTAGCAGCCGGCCTCGGCGAAACGGAAGACCTGTTTGCAGCCGGGATAGGTGGGCTTTTCCCCCTTCTCACTCAACTTCACCCGCGGCTCGCGATCATAGGCGACCAGCTTGTAGACGCCACCCAGTGCCGGCGCGTCATTCGAGGTGGCGAGCGCGGAGCCAACCCCGAACTCGTCGATGCGCGCGCCGCTCGCCAGCAATTCGGCGATGGCGTACTCGTCCAGATCTCCGCTGGCGATAACGATGGCGGAGGCGAGCCCGGCCCGATCGAGCCGCTCCCGCACCTGTCGCGAAAGCTCCACAAGATTGCCGCTGTCCAGGCGGACGCCATAGGGTCGCAGGCCCGCCGCTGTCAACCGGTCCAGAGCGCGCAGGGAATTGTAGGTGTCCAGCAACAGAACCGAGTGCGCGGGGAAGATAGCCATGAAGTCGCGAAAGCTGGGCAGCTCGTCGTCATAGGCCATTACGAAGGAGTGCGCCATGGTCCCCAGGCTGGGAACGCCGAAGCAAAAGTGGGCCTCTACATTGGAGGTGCCGGCACAGCCGCCGATGTACGCGGCCCGCGCGGCCAGCACGCCTGCCTGCGGCCCGTGTGCCCGCCTGCTTCCGAATTCCACCACCGGACGCCCCGCGGCGCTCTGCACCACACGCGCTGCTTTGGAGGCGATCGTCGTCTGAAAGGTGATTGTGGCGAGCAGAAAGGTCTCCACAATCTGCGCTTCGATGATAGGAGCGGTCACACGCAGCAGCGGTTCCATGGGGAACACCGGCGTGCCTTCCGCCACCGCCCAGACCTCGCCGCCGAAGCGAAGCCCGTCGAGCCAGGCAAAAAACGCGTCATCTACGTTCGCGAATGCCGGATGGCGCCGGAGGAACTGGATCTGCTCCGGTGAAAAGGAGAGGTTTTCCAGGTACTCGAGCGCCTGCTGCAGGCCCGCGGCAACCAGATAGCCGCGATGAGCTGGCAGGTTACGGATGAAGAGCTCGAAAGTCGCCTCTCCGCGATGGCGGTTCTGAAAGTAAGCCGCCGCCATTGTGAGCTCGTACAGGTCGGTCATCAGGCCAGGCTGTTGCACGTTGTTCAACATACGATTCGCGGATGGTGAAATCAATGTAGGGCGGCGGGTGATAAACGGTGGTTCGGACGATCCTCAGTTTGCTTGAGCGGCACGAGCGGTCAAGAAACTTTGCGGCGGCGTAGATGCATCACCAATCTCTTTTGCCGGACGGCAACAGTGGGTCATCGATACGGAAGCCTTTTCGCCTTTTTTCTCGAGCATCGACGCGGCCTGCGCCAGGCTCAGATCGGACGGCGCCGGCCTGAAGTCGGCATTGATCTGGTGCTGCTGTTCGCTGATGGTGTGGAACAGCAGTGCGCGCCCCGCGATATGCACGTCGATCAATGAGGTCTCCCAGTCGTCCGGTGCGACTTTGGTCTGTTCCACATGGAAGGTACCGCCTTTATGCAGCCTTCCCAGAAAGCCGGCGCCAAAGGTTACATCCGACCGCAGACGTCCGCTGAGGCTTACCAGCCGGATCTCCTTCGCATTGATCACCAGTGTGCCTTCCATGTTATGAAAGACCTTTGCCTCGCGGCTGGGCGGCTGAAAGCGGGGGTTTGGCTGGAAGCTGAGCCGGATGTTTCCCTGTTGCGTTCCGTGGCTGGTGAACAGGAACGCGTCGGGCAGCATCCTCAGCAGCGCCGCCGATTTTCGGGCATCCTGATCGATTGCCGCCCGATTCTGGCGACGCGCATGGTCATCCCTCACCAGCCGATCCAGTTCCTGCTTCGCCGCCTTCTGCTGCTCCGGCGTCGGGGGATGCCCGTTGTAGGAGACCGGCCAGGAAAGCCAGCATTTGGTCGTCTCGATGGCCTCCGTGACCTGAGTGCTCCCGCCTTTCTGGCTGGTCTGCCGGAACATCCAGTAGCGCGGATGTTTCTGGGCGTTTAATTCGTTGTCAACCATCCTTGAGACCAGCGCGTGCGCGTCCTGCTGCGCCTTTAGAGGCAGGACTGCGAGGATGAAAACCGCACCCAGACCGCATATTCTGAATTTCCTAACCAGACCCATTGTTGTCCCTGTCTGCATTATTAGAGGCTGTGAGAACGCACCAGTGTTGGCCAGGACGCTCCCCTGCGCAGCGGCTCGGCTGGACGCAAAAGTCGCCAGGCGGGAGCTGCCGCTGATTCGCGCGCCGGCAGGAGAGCGATTGTGGCGGATACACTGCTGATGAGATCGCATTCACTCCGGGCGCATCGAACCGATTACGAAGATGCCGATGCTCTTTTGGGACGTTGATACCCAGATCGATTTTCTGTCGCCCGGCGGCCGGCTGTACTTTGCCGGTTCGGAGAGGATTGCCCCCAATCTGCGCCGGCTCACCGCCTGGGCCGGCGAGCAGCACGTTCTCGTGATTTCCACGGCGTGCGCACATCGGCCCGGCGATCCTGAGCTGGAAATCTACGGAGAGCACTGCATGGCTGGCACGCCCGGCCAGCAGAAGTTGCCGGAGACGTTGCTGCCGAACCGCTTTGTGATTCCGAACCGGCCCATTACGCTGCCGGACCTGCGTAGCTTCCAGCAGGTCATCCTGGAGAAGCAGGCTTTCGATTTCTCCAGCAACCCGAATTGCAGCGCAATGCTGGCGCAGCTCAGGCCGCCTCTGGATATCGTGGTCTACGGGGTCGCTACCGACATCTGCGTAGCTGCTGCCGCCAGGGCCCTGCTCAAGCTGGGAAATACCGTATCTCTGGTGCACGATGCGGTGGCTGAGCTCGATGCACAAAAGGCAGGGGAATTCCTGCGGGAGTTCGTCAGCGATGGCGGCAGACTGGTTAGTGCGAGCGATGTTATCGGGAGGCCGGCCGAGCATCGGGTGGTAAAGTGAGACTGCATCAAGCCGAAGTTTTCGCTGGTGGATGGCATTGAGCCTTTTTCAGAACAATCCGCCGCCTGAGGAAGCGGTCGACAGGTCGCGCCCGCTGGCGGACCGCATGCGCCCGCGCAGTCTCGACGAGTTTGTCGGCCAGGAGCACATTCTCGGGCCGGGAAAATCTCTTCGCGTGCAGATCGAGCGGGACGACACCGGTTCGCTCATCTTCTGGGGCCCGCCGGGCGTGGGAAAAACCACGCTGGCCAAGATCATCGCCCGCATGACGCACGCCGATTTTGTCGAGTTTTCCGCCGTGCTCGCCGGGATCAAGGAAATCAAACAGGTGATGGCCGATGCCGAACGCGCCCGCCAGTATGGCACCCGCACCATCGTCTTCGTCGACGAAGTGCATCGCTTCAACAAGGCCCAGCAGGACGCTTTTCTTCCCTATGTCGAAAAGGGAAGCATCCGGCTGATCGGCGCGACCACGGAGAATCCTTCCTTCGAGGTGATCCCGGCGTTGCTCTCGCGCTGCCGCGTCTACGTGCTGAAGCCGCTGGCGGAAGAGCAGATCGTCGGGTTACTCCAGCGTGCGCTCGAAGACGAGGAGCGCGGTGCCGGGGATCTGCACCTCAAGGTGGAGGAAGCCGCATTGCGCAAGATTGCCGCCTATTCCAGCGGCGACGCACGCAGCGCCTACAACGCGCTTGAGGTCGCGGCGACGCTCGCCACCGACGAGGCAAAGGGTGCCGCGCCGGATATCACGGATGCCATCGTCACCGAGGCGCTACAGAAGCGCGTGCTGATGTATGACAAGGCCGGCGAGGAGCACTACAACCTGATCTCGGCGCTGCACAAGAGCGTGCGCAACAGCGATGCCGATGCCGCGCTCTACTGGTTGGCACGCATGCTGGAGGCCGGCGAGGACCGACTGTACGTCGCGCGCCGCGTCGTCCGTATGGCAGTCGAGGACATCGGCCTGGCCGATCCCAACGCGCTCGGTGTCACGCTTGCGGCCAAAGATGCCTTCGATTTTCTCGGCATTCCGGAAGGCGATCTCGCGCTGGCGCAGGCGGTCGTCTATCTTTGTGCCGCGCCCAAATCCAACGCGGTCTACACGGCTTATGGCGCGGTGCTGGAGGATGTGGAGCGCACCGCCCAGGACCCGGTGCCACTGCATCTCCGCAACGCGCCCACCGGACTGATGAAGGACTTCGGCTACGGCCAGGGATATCAGTACGCGCACGATCTGGAAGCGAAGGTCGCGGACATGCAGTGCCTGCCGGACAACCTGAAGGACCGTGTCTACTACCATCCGACGGACGAAGGGCTGGAGAAGCGCATCAGGGCGCGGCTGGAGGAAATCAAAAATATCAGGGGAAGGCGGTCGTGAGTCGCCGGGCCAGACATTTCCCCAGCCAGGACAGCGACGGCACGCGAGCCGGGGTATGGTCTTACTTCTTTCGCGCCTCCGCTTCGGCCAGCCAGCCACGCCGCAACTGTTCCGGCGGAACGCTGCTCAGGTACGGCTTGATATCGACAATAGGTGTTCCGTCCAGCATGTCAACGCCCCGCACATGCAGGTCAGCGCCTTCATAGCGAAGCAGCTCGACTACGGTCAGGCCAATCGGATTCGGACGCCGCGGAGAGCGGGTGGCAAACACACCGTGCGGCCGATTGTCCGAAGGCGGCGTAAAGAGCAACTCGACGCCCTCGGCGCGATCGAACTCCCAAAGCACAAAGAGATGCGAAAAACCCCCGATATCGGTGAGCCCCGGCTCATACTCGGGCAGAATCCTGAGCACACCCTCGGCCTTATGCTCAGCCCCGAGTCCCTTCGGAATCTCGCTCGTGTTCTGGTACGAGCTACTCACAAACCCAATTGGCCGTGAAGTGAACATCTCGAACATCTCCTCCCAGGCAGCGGTATGAATCTGGCCGCGCAGGCGTAAGGCATGAACCCGCGCCAAATCCGGGCGCCATCACTCTGGTTCAGCGTGGGCGCGCAGACTCCGCAGCGGAGTGCGAACATTGGAGACGGCATAACCTTGCTCGTCAGTCGAGCCGATCTGGAAGACAATCGCCGTCTCGCTCTGCTCCCAGCATCCCCACAGTAGTGCATCGCGTCCCGATGCGACCCACGCCATGTCGCAAATTTCGTCAGATTTAATCTCAATTTCTCCCAGCGCCTCCGGATTCAGGCGATTACTGTAAGGTGTCGCCACCACTGCCGGCCCGAGGATCTCGATATCGGCTCCTGGCGCCAGCGTGACAGCGAACACCGAGGCTCGCTCGTCATCGAAAATCGGCTCCACGGTCACCTCATCTCCGAGCGGCGCGCGCTTCGGAGCGGCGCCGCGGCGCAGGCCCGCGGCTCGCGGCAGCAGCTCCACCACCACGTTGCGGAACGCATGCTCACCCAGGTTCTCGACCACGTGCACCAACCCCGCCGGCGACAGCTCGCACTCGCCGGCGCTGTAGCTCAGCCGCTTTGGCTCTTCGCCGCGGGCGGCGCTGATAATGTCCCCACCGTTCGCCACAAACAGCACGTAGTCGTTGGGATGACGATGGCAGAGCGTGCGGTCGTGCGGCGCAATCTCCACCGCGAAGGCCCGCACAAATTCGTTGGCGATGACGAGATGGTGTCGCGGTTCGTCAGCTATGTCGACTACGCGGCTGCAGTCGTAGCCTGGATACATGCGGATTCTTGCGGCGTCACGGCGTCACCGCTTTGAACTGGATCTCCACCAGACGGATGTCCTCGGCGCCGGTATTCGTCAACCCGGCCTCAGCATGCGGCCCATGAAAAACGATGTCGCCGGCGTGATGACTCACATTCTGGCCGGATTCGCCCGCCGGTGTTACTCGCTCCTTTGCATCGCTCAAAAGCACTGCCAGGTGCGGAGAAGGATCCAGAATCGAGACCGTCTGCTGCGGTTTGATGGTTACCGCGATGATCCGGAATGTATCGCCGTAGCCGACTAACTTCGCGGTGGCCGGTAAGGCCGGCCAGTCCTTCGCGCGCGGATCGCTCTCGCAGTTTTTTACGCATACGGGATGCCCCTGGTTCTGCAACAACTCAATGGTTGCATTGCGAAAGGGCGCCGATCCAGCGTCGGCCACGGCATGCACCACGCCTGCCGGCGCGTAGGACACCTGGCCGTCCTGAAACATTACATGCTTCACCTTGCCATCGGGGCCGCTGACGTCAGCCTCGGCAGGGCCGAGCGAGATACCGATGTAGTCGGTCGAGTGGTGGTGCATCAGCGTGGACTGTCCCGGCGCTATCTCAACGTAGTACGCGCGGACGTACTCGTTCTCCAGCTTGAGGTGATGCGAGGGCTCCGCCGCCACCTCGACGGGAGCGGCACTGGATTTGCCGGCTTCCTGCGCGAGCGCAGCGCAACAAAGGGTGAGCATGAAGATCGAAGCACAGATTTTCATGGGCGAGAGCCTACATGCAAGCTCAACCCTGCGCAAGCCCTAATAACCGGAATCACGGCTATGGCTCTCTTTTCGCCGTGACCCCGATCGCATATCTCTGCGGCCGCCGACTTGCCCTCGCCCTTCGATTTCTGTTTGAATTCAGAAATCTACTCGCGGGAGCATTGACCTGCCGAACCAACTTTTCGCCTGCAAGTCCATTGACAAGCTGATCTCCGAGTCGGAGGAGCCGGAGCATCGCCTGAAGAAGACGCTCGGGCCGTGGTCGCTGACCGCCCTGGGCATCGGCGCCGTCATCGGCTCCGGCATCTTCACCGTCATCGGAACGGCAATCGCCGGGCAGAAGTTCGACACTTCATCCATTCTGAACGCTCCCGTGGCCGATTACATTGTGCACCATTCGGCCACGCTCGGCCGTCCCGGCGCAGGTCCGGCGCTTGCCGTTTCGCTGGTGCTGGTGGCCATCGTCTGCGCCTTCACCGGTCTGTGCTATGCGGAACTGGCGTCGATGATTCCCATCGCCGGCAGCGCCTACACCTACACCTATGCCACCATGGGCGAGCTGATCGCCTGGATCATCGGCTGGGACCTCATTCTCGAATACGCGGTCAGCAACATGGCCGTCAGCGTCGGCTTTGCCGCGCACATGGCGGCGACCTTCCAGTGGTTCGGCTTTCATCCCGCGCTGCGCTGGATCACGCCCGCCTACCTGCCGGGCGGACTTACCGATCTGCAGGGGAACGTACTCTATACACCGGGATGGCATTTGGGCTTCAACATTCCCGCGTTCCTCATCGTGATGATCCTTACGGTAGTGCTGGTGCGCGGCATCCGCGAGTCCGCCGAGACCAACAACGTGATGGTGCTGCTGAAGATCGCGGCCATTCTCACCTTCGTCTTCGTGGGAATGCGCTTCATTCATCCCACGAACTACCATCCTTTTGTGCCGGAAGGCTGGTCGGGCGTGCTCACCGGCGGCTCCATCATCTTTTTCACCTACATTGGCTTCGACTCGGTTTCCACCGCGGCGGAAGAGGCCCGCAACCCGCAGCGCGACATTCCGTTCGGCATCATCGCAACGCTCGTCGTCTGCACCCTGCTCTATATCGCGGTCGCGGTGGTGCTCACCGGACTCGTGCCTTGGCGTTCGCTGATCGACAACGCCGCTCCCGTGGTGAACAGCATGAGCATGCTGGCGGGCACGACCAGGTCCACCCTGCTGCGCTGGACCGAGCTGGCCGTGCTGTTTGGCGCGATGATGGGCATGATCTCCTCGCTGCTGGTGTTCCAGCTTGGGCAGGCGCGGGTGTGGTTTTCCATGTCGCGCGATCGTCTGCTGCCCACCATGTTCAGCCGCGTCCATCCGCGCTTCCGCACCCCGGCGGTCGCCACCTGGATCGCGGGATTCCTGGTCGGAATCCCCGGCGGTATTCTCGACATCGGCACGCTCTCGGACCTGTCGAACATCGGCACGCTGTTTGCCTTCGTGCTGGTCTCGGTGGGTGTGATCATCCTGCGTTACCGGCAGCCGGAGCGTCATCGCGGCTTTCGCGCACCCGGCGGCCTGGCGGCCCCGGTTCTCAGCGTCGTCTTCTGCGTGCTGCTGATGGCCGGCCTGCCTATCCTCACCTGGCTGCGCTTCTTCTCCTGGCTGATCATCGGCCTGACGGTGTACCTGCTCTACAGCCGTCACCGTAGCGAGTTCAGCGCGCGCAATTCGAACCGCGTGCTACAGACGGCCGTCAAACCGTGAACGACGACTTCATTCGCTCTCTGCCCAAGGCCGAACTCCATCTGCATCTCGAAGGCACGGTCGATCCTGCCACATTCTCCGAGCTGAGCCGCCGGCATCCGACTCCTCTGCTGACGACCAATCCACGCTACCGGCATCTGGAGGACAGCGGCCGCCTCTATACGGAAGAAGGGGCGCTCGCACTCTACCAATACCAGGACTTTCCTGGATTCTTGCGTGCCTACCAGGCGGTGACGGAGCGCCTGCGCGATCCTGCCGATTACGAACTCGTCACCTATCGCATGATGCAGAAGCTGCACGCGCAAAACGTGGTCCATGCCGAAGTGTACATCTCGGCGGGCGTGGTGCATTGGCGAGGTCAGGAGTTCGCGCCGCTGTTCGAAGGGGCCGAGCGCGGCCGGCGGCGCGGCGAACGCGACTTTGGCATCTCGCTCTACTGGATCTTCGACGCCGTTCGCCAGTTCGGAGTGGACGATGCCCGCCGCGTTGTCGACGAAGCAATGCGGCTAAAGGAAAGCAACGTCGTTGGAATCGGCATTGGCGGTGACGAGCGCCGCGGCGGCCCGGAGCAGTTCCGCGAGGTGTACGAACACGCGGCAAGGCACGGGCTCCGCCTTACGGTCCACGCCGGCGAGACGGTTGGACCGGAATCCATCTGGGGCGCGCTGCGAGAGTTGAAGCCCGACCGCATCGGCCACGGATTACATGCCATCGACGATCCCGCGCTGGTGCGCTACCTGGCTGAGAAGCAGATCCCGGTTGAAGTCTGCATCACCAGCAACGTGATGACCGGCTGCTGCGCTGTACTCGGCCAACATCCCGTGCGCAAGCTCTTTGATGCGGGCGTGCCGGTGGTGCTGAATACCGACGATCCGGAGATGTTCCACACCACTCTGGTGCGGGAATATGAGATCGCACGCGATGTGTTCGGATTCAGCAACGACGAGCTTCGCGAGCTGGCGAGAAATTCCTTCCGGGCATCGTTTCTTGCGGAGGAAAGCAGACGCGAGATGCTGGCCAGGCTCTAGCGATTCATTTGCCGCCTTCAGCCGAAACCATCACGACTCTCATCTCCGGCAACTGATGGTTCGAGCCGGCCGGAATCCGGTCCACCGTAATCCGGAATGGCCGTGCATCGTTGGGCTTGAGGGGATCGCTCGCGAAGCTATCCAGCTGCACGCTGGTCCCCTTTTTCGCCATGCCCATCAGTGGCGCGCGGATGTTCTCGAGGATCTTCCCGCTGCCATCGCGGAAGCTTAACTCCACCACCGCGCCAATCACCGGCCGGTCCCCGGTATTCATCACCTCTCCATCGAGGTTCATCGCGCCGCCGTTGGGCGCCAGGTTCATGCTGCATCTGGGTAAACTGCAGTTGATTTACCTCGGGCTGCACCGGAACCTGGGCCGCCGTCGGAGGCGGAGTCTTCCTGGGCGCGCGCGGCATGTAGTAGAGGATGATCCCGATCAGGGCTGCCGCAACCACGATCGCGAACAGCACGCCCGGAACTCCCGTTCCCGGCCGTTTTGGCACCGGCTGCCCGGGTACCGGCTCCGGACCCCGACTGCCTATATCACTGCGCTGACCCGATGGAACACGCGGATTGGTCGCCATTGCACCCTCCAGCTTCGCACGCCGGAGCACCTGATTCTCCTGCGCCTTTCCATAGGATGACGCAGGTGCGCGGGAGTTTGCAGGCTTTCCGGAGTTGCCGGTGCCAACTGGCACGCTCGGGCCACACATCTCAGGAGTAGTGCAGCTTTTTGACGTTCGCGCAGCCAGAGTTCTGGCCACCCTGTGTGTCTTTGTCGCCGTCGCCGCGTTTCTCTACGGCGTGCGGCATACCCTGGTGCTGTTCCTGTTCGCGATTTTTTTCGCGTACCTCCTGGAGCCGCTGGTCAGGCAGATCCAGAGCTCTCCCCTGGCGCGGCACTCGCGCGCGCTCGCCATCGCTGAAGCTTATCTTTGTGTGTCTGCAGTGCTGGCGCTGCTTGGATTCTTTTTCGGGCCGCAGCTGGTAAAGGACACCCGGGCGCTGGTGCAGTCCATGCCCGGCCTGCTCGACAAGGTAGCCAGCGGGCAGATCGTGTGGCAACTCGGCAACAGGCACGGGTGGAGTTACGAGACGCAACTCCGCATCGAGCAGCTCATCGCCTCACACCGCCAGGAGATCCTGCACTGGATTGCCCAGTTGGGATCGTATGTGGGGCAGTTTCTGGCGAATCTGGTGTGGGTGGCGCTCATACCCATCCTTGCCGCCTTCTTCCTGGCCGACGGACGCCACTTCGCGCAGATTTTCATCGAAGCCTTTGACCGGCGCGATCAGCGCCGTCTGCTGCGTGGCATCATCGACGATCTCGATCAGATGCTCGCCCGCTTCATTTTCTCCCAGATTACGCTGGGAGGATTCTCGCTGGTGGCCTACAGTACGGTCCTCGTGCTGCTGCATTTTCCCTATGCGCTGGCGCTCGGTCTGGCCGGCGGGATCATGGAATTCATCCCCGTGGTCGGCCCGCTGCTCGCCGCCGCCGCCATTCTGGGGGTTGGCTTTCTTGCCGGATTTGCGCCGCTGTGGGCGGTGCTGCTCTTTCTTGGCGCGTGGAGGCTCTGCCAGGACTACGTGGTCAGCCCGCGAATCTATGGCCGCGGACTCAGATTACATCCGCTGGTAGCCATTGCCGCCGTGCTGATGGGAGGAGAGCTGGGAGGGGTTCTGGGAGTGTATCTCTCCATTCCCATTGCGGCCACCATGCGCGTTATCTGGAATCGCTGGCAGGACTATACCGATAAGCTGGCCTTGGCCGATAGCGCAAGAATCGCGGAGATGTCACCGGTGCCTCCGCGCAAAACCGCTCTCCGCTAGTTGGTTTCGCCGAATGAGTTCGGGCAGTACGGCGCTTCCAGTGATACGTGCACGGCCAGTCTGAGCCCAGCGAGCCGGGCTCCAAACCTGCATTCAGCCGACGCAGTATGGCGGGAATCATTCGCCAGCGACGGTCATGCCGTCGATACGCAGACTGGGCGCGGCAATCGGGCTGCGGAAATGCAGATCGCTGCCGATTTCGGAGATGTTGAAGAGCATGTCCTTCAGATTGCCGGCCACGGTGATCTCCTCCACCGGGAAGATGAGTTCGCCGTTCTGGATCCACAGTCCACTGGCGCCGCGCGAGAAGTCGCCCGTGACCAGGTTCACGCCAAAACCCAGGAATTCCGTCACAAACAAACCTTCCTTCACCTCGCCGACGATCTCTTCCATGCTTTTCGTCCCCGGCTGGAGGAAGAAATTGCCCGGACCGATGCCGGGCGTGCCTGCCAATCCGCGCGAAGCGTTGCCGGTGGTCTGCAAGCCCAGCTTTTTCGCGGTGTACGTGTTCAGCAGATAGGACCTGAGGACGCCGTTCTCGATGACAGCGGTCTTGCGGCTGGGCACGCCCTCCGCATCGAAGGGGCTGGTGCCGAAGCCGCCGGGCATGGTGCCGTCGTCGATGACGTTGATGTTGTCGCCGGCGATCTTCTCGTTCAACTTGCCGGTCAGGAACGACGCACTGCGGTAAATGGAATCGCCATTTACGGCCTCAAAGATGTTGCCCACCAGAGCCCCCGCCACCGTATGCTCGAAGACGATGGGCACCTTCGCGGTTTTCACCTTGCGCGCGCCCAGTCGCCGCAGCGTGCGTTTGGCGGCGATCTGGCCGACCTCTTCGGGAGGCTCAAGCTTCTTCAGCGAGTTCGCCACCGAGTACCAGTAGTCGCGCTGCATGGCAGCGCCTTCAACCTGGGCAATGGGTACAGACGAAACCGAGCAGTAGGACCGGGAATAATCACCGACAAAACCATGCGAATTGGCCAGTACCCGGTAGCCAATCGCCGCATCGAAGGTTCCCCCTTCGGAATTGGTGATGCGGGGATCCGCATCCAGCGCAGCTTTTTCTGCGCGGCGGGCGTAGTCAATGCGGTCGGCGGTCGGCAGCGAATAGACATCGTCGTAGTACAGTTCGAGATCGCTGTCGAGCTTCCCCAGTTGCGCCGGCTCGGGAATTCCGGCGCACGGGTCTTCGCTTGTGACCCTGGCGAGGGCCAATGCCGCATCCACCATCTGCTTCAGGCCCGCGGGCGTCAGATCGCTGGAATAGGTGCTGGCCGCGCGTTGCCCGAAGAACACCCGGACGCCGATGCCTTTGGAGCCGGACTCCTTCAGCGTTTCCACTTCGCCGAGGCGCACGACGGTGGAAAACTCGCTGCCGTCCATGGCGACAGCCTCAACAGCGGTCGCCCCGCCCTGCATGGCGCGACGGACCACGTCAGTTGCGATTTCCTTCAGATCGGTTGAGCTTACGGTCGCAGTCGTAGCTTGTTCGGCGGTAGAAACGTTCATTGCTGTCAACGTCCTATGTTGTGGGAGTACCAGCTCCATATAAGCACCTGAACCAGGCTGTAGAGGTACCACGATGTAGCAGTCAGAATAATGATTGTCATCCCGACCAGGGGCTTCAGCCCGCGTGGAGGGACCTGCTGTCTGTCCAAAGCCGTGCTGTGCTGCGCGAGAAAGCAGGTCCTTCGACTCCGCGCCCGTAAGTTAAGGGCTTCAGGGGTTATTACCCGCCGGTTCCACCCACGGTCAGCCGGTCCACCTTCAGCGTGGGAATACCAACGCCCACCGGCACGCTCTGCCCATCCTTGCCGCATGTGCCGACGCCTTCGTCCAATTGCAGATCGCTGCCCACCATGGACACCCTGGTCAGCACATCGGGTCCGTTACCGATCAGCGTCGCATTCTTCAGCGGCGAGGTCACTTTGCCCTCTTCGATCAGGTACGCCTCGGAGGCGGAGAAGACGAACTTGCCGTTGGTGATGTCCACCTGCCCGCCGCCGAAATTCACCGCGTACACGCCATATTTCACCGAGCGGATGATATCTTCCGGCGAGTCCTGGCCCGCCAGCATATAGGTGTTCGTCATGCGCGGCATGGGGATGTGCTGATAGCTCTCACGACGGCCGTTGCCAGTGTTCGGAATACTCATCAGCCGCGACGACAGCTTGTCCGACAGATATCCCTTGAGAATTCCTTCCTCGATCAGCACCGTGTTCTCGGTGGGATTGCCTTCGTCATCGACGTTGAGCGAGCCGCGGCGGCCCGGCATGGTGCCGTTGTCGACCACCGTACACTTGTCGCTGGCCACGCGACGACCCAGCATGCCGGAGAACGCCGAGGTCTTCTTGCGATTGAAGTCGGCCTCGAGGCCATGGCCAATCGCCTCATGCAGCAGAATTCCCGGCCAGCCTGGCCCGAGCACCACTTCCATTTCGCCCGCCGGCGCCTCCCGCGCATCGAGCTGGATGATCGCCTGGCGCGCCGCCTCTTTGGCGAAGTGCTCCGGCGAAGCCTCGTTCTGGAAATAATCCAGCGATACTCGCCCGCCGCCGCCGGCGGTTCCGCGCGCCGAACCGGAAGCCTCCGATTTTGCAATGCAGAAGACGCTGATGCGGGCCAGGGGCTGCGAATCTTCCGCGAAGCTGCCATCGGAGCCAATCACGAGGATCCTGCGCAACTCGTCGGCATAGCTCACGCGGACTTCACGAATTCGCGGATCGTAGTCGCGAGCGGCCCTGTCGGCGCGCTTCACCAGATCGACCTTGGCGAGCACATCCGCTTCCACCGACGGCAGCGGCACGGGATACAGGTTATGGGCGGGCCTGTCGGTCAGCCCGACAACCGGCTGCTTCGATGGCCCGCTGGCGATCAGCGCGGCCGTCCGCGCGGCGTGCAGAATCCGCTCCGGCGAGAGATCGTCGGTGTAGGCGTAGCCGGTGCGCTCGCCCGAGAGCACGCGCACTCCGCAGCCCACCGAGATGCCCTCACTGGCCGATTTCACCATGCTCTCGTCGAGCGAAACCGAGGTCGAGGTCTGATATTCGAAGTACAGGTCGGCGAAGTCGCCGCCCGCCGACAGCGCGGCAGCGAGATATTTTTCAACGTCGGCCTGGGCAAGGCCGTAGCGGTCGAAAAAGAACTTTTTATCCATGATCACCGTATTGGATGCCCTGACCGTCTGGGAGGGCGCGTCCGGCATCGCCGCACACCAAGCAAAGTCGGCCGGCGGGGCGAATTTTCATTATCACACAGCCTTGTGCCACCCGACGCTGCGCGCCGGGGCGCGGCCGCGCTAGCCTGAGTCGGATCAACATGCACGCGGGCACCATCTCCCCTGAGCTTCTGGCCAATATGCTGCAGCAATTCCTGGCCGATGTCCCTGGCGCTGTGGCCGTGGAGCAGGGCGAGGTCCTTTTCGACTTCAGCTCTGCCCGGTACTCCATCAGCGGCGAAGGCAGGTGCGTGCTGCATATGTGGTCGGAAGAGCGCAACGCGGTACGGCGGGTGCTCGCTGCCGAAGTCAGGGGCCGCGCCCTGCACCTTCAGGTCTCGCGATTTGGACAGACGAGACCCACAGTGCTGGAAATCTCTGCCCAACGCGACCACCGCACCGGCGCCGGAAAGCGGGCGTCGCGCACCCGCTATCAGGCGCTTCTGGAACGCGTTCTCCGGCGGGACTATGTCGGCCTGAAACTGGAACATTTCAGCAGCAGCCCAGACCTGGAGCATTCTTTGAGCCCCGTGTATGCACGCGGACTGTTGCGGGCGGGCCAGAGCGCATTCGCCGTGCTGGGGGTCAATGCGGAGGAGAGCCAGCCGTCGGTTGATGCCGCGCTCACCTTCGGCATTCTGTGGATGGATTACCAGCGGCGGCAACTGGCAGGGCGGGCGGTAGTGGAGGGCCTGAAGCTGTTTGTGCCGCCCGTACGTTCCGCGGTGGTGCGCCAGCGCGCGGCAAACCTGAATCACGACGCGGCCGGGTGGCAGATCTACGAACTCGACGAACGCTCCGAAATCTGTGAGCCGATCGACACCGGCGATGCCGGCAACATCCTCAGCCGGCTTACCCGCGCGGTGGACCGGCAGACGGCGGAGGAGCGGTTTGCGGCTTCCATCTCCCGCATCCGGAGCCTTGTTCCGGCTGCGGAAGTAGCTGTCGAGTCGGCTTCGGAGATTGTCTTCCGGCTGCACGGACTGGAGTTCGCCCGCGCCCGCCTGACGCCCATTCCCGATTCGTTCCGCAACGGCGAGTCAATCCTGTTTGGCATTGCCCCGGCCGAGTTCGTGCTTGATGAGAGCAGCGAGCCGCTGTTCACTGAACTCGTGCGGCGCATCAGCGAACAGCGCCATCCCGGCGGCTCGCATACCAACCTGTTTTTCCGGCTTGCGCCGGAGCGCTGGCTGGAGAGCCTGATCAGGCGCGAGGTGCGCGTCCTCGACGAGCGGCTTGACGGCCGGTCTGTCTACTCCCAGGTTCCCGCCTTCGCTGCCACGGACCGCGTCATGCTCGATGTGCTCACCTGCACCATCGACGGCCGGCTGGCGGTGCTGGAGCTGAAGGCGAACGAGGACATTCATCTGCCGCTTCAGGGGCTGGACTACTGGGCACGGGTTCGCTGGCACCAGCAGCACGGCGAATTTGCCCACAACGGCTACTTCCCCGGCCGCGAACTCTCCAGCGCTCCTCCCTTGCTGTATCTGATTGCCCCCGCGCTGCACACGCATCCCACCACCGACGTCCTGCTGCGCTATCTTTCTCCGCGAATTGAATGGCAGCTGTTGCAGGTGGACGAGCGCTGGCGCCAGAACGTGCGGGTGGTCAACCGCAAACATGCCGCAAAGGCCGGCAACGCGCGCTTCTGAACCTTCGCCGGGCATCCTATACAATCGGGCTGCGAATGATGAACCGCATGATTTTTGCCAACCTGGTCCACAGGCCGTTCCGCACCATCATCAGCGTGGTCGCAGTCGCCGTCGAGGTCACCCTGATCCTGCTCATCGTCGGTATCATGATGGGGATGCTCAACGACAGCAAGAACCGGCAGGCCGGCATCGGCGCCGACATCATGGTGCAGCCGCCGGGCTCATCGCTGCTGATGGGAGTAAGCGGCGCGCCGGTGTCGGTGAAGGTTGCCGATAAAATCCGCAGACTGCCTCACGTCGCCGCGGTTGCGCCGGTGGTGACCCAGATCATGACCTCGGGCGCGGTCGAAGTGCTCTATGGCATCGACCTGCAGTCGTTCGATGCCGTCAGCGGCGGCTTTCGCTACCTTTCTGGCGGGCCGTTCCAGAATGCCAACGACATGATCATCGACGATCTCAAAGCCGGTTCCAAACACCTCAAGGTGGGAGACACGATGGAAGCGCTGAATCGCCAGTTTCGCATCAGCGGCATCGTCGAGCATGGCAAGGGCGCGCGGGAATTCATTCCCATCACTACGCTGCAGGAGATGATTGGCGCGGCCGGAAAGGCAACCATCTTCTACGTCAAGGTTGACGATCCCAATAATGCCGAGACGGTGGTGCACGAGATCAAGGCCATTCCCGGCATGCAGTCCTATGGCGTGCGCTCGCTGAAGGAATACCTCACGCTGATGACTTCGGCCGCCGTTCCGGGCATGACCACGGTCATCAAGGTGGTGATCGGCATCGCCATGATCATCGGCTTCATCGTCATATTCCAGGCCATGTACGCGGCAGTGATGGAGCGGACGCGCGAGATCGGCATCCTGAAGTCGCTGGGCGCGGGCAAGCTCTACATTGTGAATGTGGTGCTACGCGAGACGCTGCTGATCGCCATTGCCGGTGTGATTGTGGGCATCGCCATCAGCTATGCGGCGCGAGTCGGCCTGCACACACGGTTCCAGACACTGCCGGTTCTGATCACCGCCGGCTGGCTGGTCAGGGCCACCATCATCGCGCTGGTCGGCTCGCTGCTGGGCGCGTTTTATCCGGCAATGAAGGCCGCGCAGAAGGACCCCATCGACGCGCTGGCTTATGAATAAAAGTTCCAGGGAGTCGCTTATACGAGATCCTGCTCTGAAACTCCTGCCGACTTCAGAAGGTGACGAAGCAATCCGATCTTCAAGGGATGATTGTGATGTACGGGAACTGAAAGGCGGACGATACTGTTCGGTTTACCGTAGTATGATGGCTGCCTTGTATCCGCAAAGTGACCAGCCATGGCGCTCGAGAATGCGTGTGAAGACTTTGCCTGAAACCGCCTTCATACAGCAATTTCGAGTACGCGGTCTTTAGGATAGGACTTCGCTTCAGCTACATCTACGTAAAGACAGCCCTCAATAGCCTCGTGCAGATTGGCCATCAGTTCTTCCATCGTTTCGCCTTGAGTGGCGCACCCCGGGATGGCTGGAACCTCCGCCCAATAGCCGCCCTCTTCGGCCTCGTGTACGATAACTTTGATCTTCACAGCTCACTTCCCTTGTCAGATCCGCATGGGCATGACGACGTAGCGGTATTTGAAGCCGTCGTCGCCGGCGTCCTCGGGACGCATCTGGCCGGCGGACTGGGCGTCCTTGAACTCCAGCCGTACATCGCCGCCGTTGGAGGCCTTGAGGAAGTCCAGCAGGTACTCGGAGTTGAAGCCGATGGTGAGGGGATCGGCGGCGTAGGCGGTCTCGATCGAGTCTTCCGACTCGCCGGCGTCGGTGGAAGAAGAGGAGATTTTCAGTTCGTTCTTTTCGAGCTTCATGCGGATGGCCCGCGAGCGTTCGTCGGCGAACTGCGCCACGCGCTGGATTGCCGTATTCAGGTCACCCCCGTGCACCACAACCACCTTGCCGGTATCGCGCGGCAGCACGGCTTCATAGTTGGGGAACTGTCCGGTCAATTGACGCGAGGTCAGCAGCCGCTCGCCGATGCGGAAGAACAGCGTCGATTCATCTTTGGCGAACTCGACGAAATCCACATCGTCGGCCACGCCCGACAGCAGCGAGTACAGCTCGCTCATGGCTTTCCTGGGAATCAGCGTGCGGTTCTCGCCGCTCACCTCGAACTGCTCCCCCTGCTTCTCGATATGCGCCAAGCGATGCCCGTCGGTCGCCACCATGGTGATCGATTCGGGTTTCAGCACCATCAGCCCGCCGTTCAGCGTATAGCGCGACTCCTCGTTGGAGATGGCAAAGATGGTGCGCCCGATCATGCTGCGCAGCGTCTGCGCCGGAATCCGGATGACTCCGGCCGCGGGAAAGGTGGGTAGTCCGGGAAAGTTGGCGCGCGCCATCCCCACCATTTTGGTATTGGAACGGCCAGAGCGAATGTTGACCCAGTGGTTCTCCAGCAGCCGGATCGAGATGTCGCCGTCGGGCAGCAGCTTTACGTAGTCGTACAGCTTGCGGGCGGGGATGGTACAGGCGCCTTCGCGCTTCACCCGGGCCGGACACGAGGTGCGCAGGCTGAGGTCGAGGTCGGTCGCCGTAATCGTCAGCCGGTTGTCGGCAGCCTCAAAGAGAAAATTCGAGAGAATGGGAATCGTGGTTTTGCGCTCGACGACCCCCTGCGTGGCCGTCAGTTCCCTGAGCAGCTCGAACTTGCTGACGCTGATTTCCATTGCCGTACCCTGGATCGCTCCCGTTGCTTCGGCAGCCATAAGTCCCACCTCGACAGGCCTTTTATACTGCTACTCCTTATATCAAATCAAAAACCTATAAAACCAGTAGTAACAGCAGGCAGAGCGGAAAAGTGGAAATTCGGGGCGGAACCACGCTCCGGGCTGGCGACGGGCTGCGGCTGGCGTGGGAAAGCGGGCCCGCGACCTGCGAACACCGGTGCCGAATGCAGCCGCGGTTCGGAATCCGCCCGCGGCTTCCACGCAATTCACAGGGCGTCCACAGCAGATACTCGGGAAAACGGCCTCCGGAAGTGAAAAAGCGCGCTTCGCGCGCGCTTCACAGGCCCAGGCTCTCGGTGAGCTTGTTGACCACCCGGTTCAGGTCCTTGTCGGTTTTCCGCTGCAACTCGATTTTCTCGATCGAGTGCAGCACGGTGGTGTGGTGCTTGCCGCCGAACTGACGCCCGATTTCGGGCAGCGAGGCGTCGGTCAGGTGCTTGGCGAGATACATGGCGATCTGCCGCGGAAACACGATGACGTGCGAGTTGTTTCTGGCCTTGATTTCCCCCTGGCGCAGGCCAAACTGCTCGCAGACCGCCTTCTGGATGGCCTCAATCGTCACCTTTCGGGCCTGGGCGTCGATAAGGTTCTTGAGCACGTCCTGCGCGGTCTGCAGGTTGATCTCGCCGCCAGTAAGGGAGGAGTAGGCCGTCAGGCGGATCAGAGCCCCTTCCAGTTCCCGCACGTTACTGCGGATATTGGAGGCAATGAAAAGCGCTACCTCGGTCGGCAGGATCACGCGATCCGACTCGGCTTTTTTCTGCAGGATGGCCACCTTGGTCTCAAGATCCGGAGGCTGGATGTCGGCGATCAGTCCCGACTCGAAGCGGCTGCGCAGGCGGTCTTCAATCTCCGCCAACTCCTTCGGTGGCCGGTCGCTGGCAATCACGATCTGGCGGAGGCACTCATGTAACGCGTTGAAAGTGTGGAAGAACTCCTCCTGGGTGCGCTCCTTGTTGACCAGAAACTGGATGTCGTCGACCAGCAGGACATCCATGTTGCGATACCGGTCGCGGAAGCCGGTCATCCTGCTGTAGCGCAGGGCGTTGATCATGTCGTTGGTGAAGCGCTCGCTGGAAACGTAGCAGATGGAGCGCTCCGGCTGGCGCTTCTTGATCTCATGACCAATCGCCTGCATGAGGTGGGTCTTCCCCATGCCCACGCCGCCATACAGGAACAGGGGGTTGTAGGCTTTGGATGGCTTCTCCGCCACCGCCCGCGCCGCAGCGTGCGCGAACTGGTTGCCCGCGCCGATTACGAAGTCGTCGAAGGTGTACTTGGGATTCAATTGCGCCGCTCCATCCCAGTCGAACCGCTGCTGTGCGACGGGGCCGGCGACGGACTTCTCGACCGCGGTCTGCTGGGGCCGCGCATCGGGGCCGCCGGCACCGTGACCGTTGCCGCGGTGCTCTTCGTCGGTAACGAACTCGACATCGCGGTACTCGAGCCCGAGGTTTTCGATGGCCTCGCTGATCAGATCGCCGTAGCGCTCACCGATGTGGCAGAACTCGGGGTTAGGGACCCGCACGAAGAGGACCGCGCCCTGCGCGTGATCGTAGCGGGTGGGCTTGAACCACGTCTCGTAGGAGGTCCGATTGACTTTTTTTTCCAGTGCGTCAAGAACACGCACCCACGGGTTGGCAGAGGCAATACCAAAGGAAGACATAAGGGGCAGTCCTAGGCGGAACGCCTTTTCAAAAACAGGTCGTCACTCAGAGGGAAAACGGAACCGAGCAAAGGCCAGTAAAGGGCGCAGAAACTGATCGGAAGTCAACATTCCGGCAAACCTTTTAGCGGCGTCAATGGAGCTTTGCACCGCATTTGTGCAGCATCTTCTATTCTGGGCTGCACGGATACTAGCACGAAAAAAATTTCGCGCGAGACAAAATATTCTGCCTCCATTTGCGTTTTTCTGTGAGCGATTGATTTCGGGAAAGTTAACGCGAAAAAAATTTTTTGCGGGGTGCTGCATCGTGGTGCAGCTCGCCGCACGCTGCCGCAACAGCCCGCGTCGCGGGCGAGAATCGGGGTCAGGCTGAAGGCAGAAACAGCCAATGGCGGAAGGACGCCGAATGGCCCGCAGCAACATCAGGCTGTCTGCCCGGCATGCTGCCGGCTCGCCCATTCTTCGGCTGCGGCAATCCGCTTTCCGATCGAGGGATGCGAATGAAAGAGCCACTCGACGAATTTCGAAGGCTGGCGCTCGGCCAGATTCTGGTCCGCCAGCTTCTGCATCGAGGTAACGAAGGGGCCAATGGACGGCGTGTTCTCCCAGGCGTAGCGGTCTGCCTCGCGCTCATGGTGGCGGGACAATGCATTCAGCGCCGGCATCAGCAGGAAGCCAAGCACCGTGGCCACCAGCGCAATCAGCGGCAGGTTGGCGAAATCGTACAGCCGCGCGTCGAGTGCGGGGAACCACTGCCTGGCGATAACAAACCGCAGGACGGTGTTAATCAGCCAGAATCCGAGGAAGGTAATGCCGACCTGGGTCAGAATGCCCTTAAGGATGTGGCGGCGAACGTGGTGCCCCAGCTCGTGGGCGAGGATGGCCTCGATCTCGTCATCGCTGTAATGTTCGAGCAGCGTGTCGGAGAGAATGATGCGCCGGGTCGAACCCAGGCCGGTAAGCGCGGCATTCGCCTTGTTTGACTTCTCCGAGAGCTTCCATTCATAGACTCCCCGCACGCGCGTGCCCGCACGCTCGCCCAGCCGGGTCAGCCGGTCGCGAAGCGCGTCGTTCGCCAGCGGCTCGAACCTGTAGAAGATGGGCATCAGCACCACCGGCGCGAGCTGCGCCAGCAGCAGGAACAGTCCGATAAAAACGGCCCACGCGATGATCCACCAGCGCTGCGGCGCAATGCGGATGATGGCGTACACCAGCTCGACCATCACCGTGCCCAGTACCAGCGAGACCAGCCAGCCCTTGCATTCGTCCCAGATCCAGCCGCGCAGCTTCTGGCTGGAGAGGTGGTACGAGTGCTCCAGACGGAACGAGATGTAATCGAATGGCGTGCCCAGCACCCTGGCGATCACCGAGAACATCAGCACATAGAGGAAGACGGCCAGGAAGTAGTGCTGGTTTGCACCAAGGTAGGACCAGTCGCGGAGTTTTCCTGTCCAGCCGGTCACCAGCAGCAGGACGAGCAGGGCAAATCCTATGACCGCATCGGCCATGCTCAGCCAGCGATGAATCCGGTTGTAGCGCCGCACCTCCGGCGAGTCCGCCGGCTGCGGATTTGCAGTGCTAGCCATCCTCGTGTGGTCGTGCGGGCGGTATGCCGCCGCTCTGTGAGTCAAGTATAAAGCAAGGCGGCGCCGCCAGGTCCACCGGCGCCGTTGAAAAGCCTCACTCCAACTGACGAATGGGTATCGGTTCTGCTGCGGCTGCGTGCTACTGCGGAGACGGCAGCTTCTGACGGCTGGTCGTAGCGGCCTCGGCAGCCCCGGTCTGTCCCGTCGCGGACGCGCCATTCGCGTTGGCATTCGACATGGACGCCAGTTCCGACTGCCGGTAACGCGGCGCGCTTACGTAACCGTGGATGTGGTCCCTGCTGATGCCGTTGATCACAAGCTCCACAGGTTGCGGGCTGTCCGGCGTATAGAACATCACCGGCTGGTAGAGGTTCACGTGCTTCTGCGAGAGGTTCCGGTCGTCCACCAGCAGCTCCAGATCGGCATACTGATGCTTCGTGTTGGCTTTCTTCAGCCGCACTCCGAAGGGACCGGTGTGCTGAAACTGCTTTGACCTGTCGATGTCGAATTCGTAGTAACTGCGCTCACCCTTCTTCTGCAGCAGCACGAGTTCGTCGTGGGTGCGCGCGATGGATCCGGTCAGCTCCGTGCGCGTGTTGCTCAGGTCTCCCTGGGTAGCTGCCAGATCATTGCGCGTGTCCGCAATGGCTTTGTTCTGTGCATCGAGTTGTGCCTGCATCTTCTTCCAGCGCGAGGCTTCGCTACGACGCGGCGCTATCGCCCGCCGCAGCGGCGGATTCGGCGCCGGCGTGGACTGGGATTGGGCGCGGGGCGCCAGGGAGTTCACCTTCGCAGCCAGATCCTCAACCTGATTGCGCGTGGCGGTCAGGGCCGCCTCGGTCTGCTGGTTCCGTGCGGCGAGGTTCTGCGCGACACGGTGTTCGTGAACCGCATAGCCGCCGAGCGTACCGCCGGCAATGACGGCTGCGGCAATATAGGCGATCGCACGCCTGGGAATCGCTGTTCGTGGTGATGCCTGGTAATTCTCCATCGCTTTGCTCCTGAACTCCTGACGAATTGTTAGGAGCACGGCAGATTCCACGCCGTCCGGAATGTAATCGGTTGTGAGACTTGCATTTCCGGCCACAGGGCCGGCAGGGGACGAGAAGCTATTTCGCCGCAGTGTGCAAATTCTTCACAACGCAGCAGTGAGCCGAAAGCACGGCCATCACTTCCCAATGCAGAAGGAGCTGAAGATCAGGTTCAGGATGTCGTCCGCGGTAGTGGCGCCGGTGATGTCGTCCAGGGGTCGCAACGCGCTGTACAGGTCGAGCAGGATCATCTCATGCGGGACCCGCAGCGGTATCGCGGCCGTGGCGCGGTCGAGCGCGGCAATGGCATCGCCGACCAACTGCTTCTGCCGCATATTGGTGAGTAGACCGCCCTCCTGCTGTGCGCCGGCATCGCCGCCAACCAGGCGCAGAATGCCGGCCCGCAGTTCGTCGATGCCGGTCCCGATCAGGGCAGAGACACCGAGCTCACCCGGAACACGATCGCCGCGAAAGTCCGGAGCGGCATCGATCTTGTTCCAGACCACAATCGCCAGGCGGTTGGCCACGCTCTCCAGCAGGCGCTGGTCCTGACGCCGCTCGTCATCGCTGAGCGGGTCGGTGTCGCCACGGGAAGCGTCGCGCACCACGAGCACAACCTCGGCGTCAGCCAGCGCCTCCATGGTCTTGCGAATGCCGATGCTCTCTGCCTCATCCAGCGCCTCGCGGACGCCGGCGGTGTCCACCAGCTTGACGGGAATTCCGCCGATGGCGACGGTTTCGCTGACCAGGTCGCGCGTGGTGCCGGGGGCGGCCGTCACAATGGCGCGCTCGCGCTCCACCAGCCGGTTGAACAGGCTGGACTTGCCCACGTTCGGCCGGCCGACGATGGCCAGGGTGAGCCCCTCATGCACCACCTTGCCGAAGCCGAAACTGGCCAGCAGCTCCTCCAGCGGCGCCCGCACCGCGGCGATGCGCGCGAGAATCTGCTCATCGGCAATGACGGCAACATCGTCTTCGGCGAAGTCGATTCCCGCTTCCAGTACTGCAATCAGCTCCATCAGTTGCTGCTTGATAGGCTGCAGCCGCCGGGAAAGCGCGCCGTCAAGCTGCCGTGCCGCTATTTGGGCCTGATAGAGCGTTTGCGAGTCGATCAGGTCGCGTACCGCCTCTGCCTGGGTCAGGTCGATGCGGCCGTTGAGGAAGGCCCGCATGGTGAACTCACCAGGCTCCGCCAGGCGCGCGCCCGCAGCCATCGCCATTTCGACTACGTGCCGCAAAACAACCGGTGAACCGTGACACGAGATCTCGACTACATCCTCCGCCGTATAGGAATGCGGCTTCGCAAACCAGGTGACGACCACCTCGTCGATACGTTGGCCGGTCGACCACCCCGGCAACCGCAAACCCGGCGCTTGCTGGGGGCCCCGGCTGGCGGCATCGATCAGCTCGCCGAAGTGCGCGCGGCCAGCTTCCAGATCGCCCCCGTGCGCCAGCCGCAGCATGGGACGTGCGATATCGCGCGCTTCCGGGCCTGACAGCCGCACTACCCCGATGCCGCCCCGCCCTGGAGGCGTGGCGATGGCGACGATGGTGTCGTCAAGGTGCACGCTAGAGATTATTCACCACAGAGGCACAGAGACACAGAGGAAAGCCGGGTTGGTTTGGGGTCCGACAAGACCGAAATGCGTAGGAACTTGCGCGGACAAGTGCGCGATTGGAGACAAAAATCCGCAGGTCGTTTCTTTTCTGTGTCTCTGTGGTGAATTCCCTATCGCCGTCTCGATATCGGCGCTGCCGGCGGCTTGCCCCTGTAGTCTTTGGGGTAGACGACGACGTGGCGCTGGGTGGCCTCGCCATCGCTTTCGGTGCGCAGGTCGTCGAAATCGCGCATGGCCAGGTGCAGGATGCGGCGCTCACGCGAGGACATGGGCGCGAACGCATAGGGCATGCCCGTCTGGCGCACCCGTTCCGCGGCAACGTCGGCCGCCAGGCGCAGCTCCTGCAAGCGCGCGACGCGGAAGTTCTGGCAGTCGAAGCTGAGCTTCTCGTGCTCGTCGGGTGCGAGCCGTAGCATCTCCAGCGCAATCTGCTCGAAGGCTCGCAGCAGCTCCCCGCCATTTTCCAGCACCAGCGGGCTGTCCGTCCCGGAGAGTTCCACCAGGATTTCCGGCCGCTCCCACTCGCGGGCGGCGTCCACCTGCGGGTCCACCGTGATCCGGTAGCGCAGGCGAAAATCACCCGCAGCGAAGACGTTATTCAGCAGCTCGCTGATTTTTCTGGCGGCGGCGACCTTGTCAGCAATGGGCATCGTGGTTCGCGGCAATGACTCTGCCGTCCCTGTCGCTACTATTTGGCTGCCTTCTTGCGGGCGCGCTTTTCCATCTCCGCCCGCATCTCGCGGCCCAGCCCCGTGCGGTTCATTATGTACTGCTGGGCGATACCGATGATATTTCCTACCACCCAATACACGCTCAGACCTGAGGGCAGGTTGAAGCTGAACCAGCCGATCATCAGCGGCATCATCAGCGTCATCATCTGCTGCTGTTTGGGATCCATGCCCGAGCTGGGCGTCATCTTCTGCATGAGCCAGGTGCTGACGATGATGACGACGGGAATAATGTACAGCCTGTCGGGTGCCGACAGATCGTGCAGCCACAGGAACGGCGCCTGACGCAGCTCGATGGCGCTGGCCAGCATGGAGTAGAACGCGAAGAGGAACGGCATCTGGATGATCAGCGGCAGACAGCCGCCCGCCGGATTCACGCCCTCCCGCTTGTACAGGTCCCCGATCTCCACGTTCATCTCCTGGCGGCGGGGATCGCGCATGGGATACTTCTTGTACTTTTCCTGGATGGCCTTCATCTGCGGCTGCAGCTTCTGCATCTTGAGCGCCGACTTCATGCTGGTGATGCGCAGCGGCAGCAGCGCCAGGTTGATGACGACGGTCAGGATAATGATCGCGACGCCCCAGTTGCTGGCGATGTGGTCGTGCGTCCACTTCAGCCACAGAAAGAGCGGACGCGCAATCAGGCTGAAGAAGCCGAAGTCGACCACATTGCGCAGGTCCGGGCCATTCATCTGTCCCGGGGCGGTGTTGGAGCGCACCGACTCGAGGACATTGAGCGCCTTGGGACCGACGAAGAGCCGCACGCGTGTGGCACCGCTGGTATCGCCGACGGCTGTTCCCAGCACTTCGTAGTGGACTGTCTCGTTCGGGTCCGGTTTCTTCGGGTTTTTCGGCAGGGTGATGGAATTGCGCAGTGTGACCATCGCCGCCGTGTCCGGACTATCGGGCAGGAAGATGGCCGCAAAGAACTGATCCTGCGAACCAGCCCAGTTGAACGGTCCGCGCAGGGTATTGCCGCCGCTCACTTTCTTGGCCGCCAGCCGTTCCACCTTGCCCTCGGCCATGTATTCGATCTTCTCCGAGGCATAACCGGGAGCGGTGGTCTCATCGCCCAGGGCCGCCGGCCACATGGAATAAGCCGGGACGGGCCTACCATCCTGGGTGACTGCGGTTTCAATGGAGATGACGTAACTGGTGCCGAAGGCGAAGCTCTTCCGCACGGTCGTGCCGCCGCTGGCGTACTCAAAGGTCAGCTCGGCCGGGGCCGTCAGGGTCCCCGTGGCGCTGGCGACATATAACGCGGAGTTGATCTGGTTCCGCAGGTTCTCGTCGTAGGTGTACAGAGCGAGCGGCAGACCGAATTTGACCGTCTCCCGGTTGACCAGGTCGAGGGGATGTCCCTCGTCGTCTTTGTATCTCTTCAGCACCCACGACCTGACCAGCGCGCCGCGATTGGTGAACGTGATGCGGTAGAGATCGTTTTCGACGACCGTCTCCGTCTCACCACTTGCGACCCTTGACGGCGTGGTCTTCGGCGCTGAGGGCGTGGTCTTTGGCGCTTTCTTACTCGCCTGAGGCGCGGGCGGTGAGGCTGGCGCGGCGGGAGCGGCAGGCTGCGCCGCGGGCTGGCCGGTTTGGGAGGCAGGCGCCTCGTTCGGCTTCGGCTGTTGCGGCGGATTTTTTTTGAACAGGAAGATCTGGCTGATGATGATGATCACAAAGGTGACGGCGAAGATCACCAGCATCCGCCTGTCGCCGCCGGGCTCCTGTTGTGGGTTGCGATATTCAGCCAATTTCGGGTTCCGTTCAGCAGGTAGAGCGCCGCGTCAGCGCCGCGTTCACGACATTATCCCGTCGCCGGGGCGGCTGTTCAGCGGGCGCTACAGCAGTTTCCGAATCCGGTACCGGGTCCACTCCCGCTTTAGCGAAAGGATGGCACCGCAGCAATCTTCCGGCTGCCAGCAGACTGCCCCGCAGCGCGCCGTGCCATTCGATGGCCTCCATCGCGTACTCCGAGCAGGTGGGCACGAAGCGGCAAGAATGCGGCAGCATGGGCGAGATGCAGCGTTTGTAAATCCGCAACATGAATTGCATCGTACGCTTCATTTCACCTGCCCCGGCCGGGCGCGCTGTGCCGCCAGCCGCAGGCCGCGCGCAACCTCATCCGTCAACACCACCAGCGGCAGCGCAAGAACGCTGCTGCGCGGATGGAACACGATGTCCACGGGCGCTTCGCATCCTGACCACGACAGGCGGACGGCTTCCCGCATGCGACGCCTGATCCGGTTCCGCTGCACCGCGCCGCCCAGCGCCTTTCCGACCGTGAATCCAACCCGCGGCCCATTACCCGGCAAACTCTGGCGCCGCAGGAAGAACACCGTCATGTTTCCCGTGAACTGCCGGCGTCCCTCCTGGTAGACCCGCTGAAAGTCGGCATGTTTCAGCAGACGCTTCGATTTTGGAAACCTGCTGCTGGGGACGGAGATCGTGCCAGGCATTCAGTACTCGTCGGCATCCGCCAGAAGCCCTGCTCCTACGGTTGAACCGCGAAGACCTACAATTGTAATCGGCAGGTCTGCGATCGTGCAGGACAACATCGTGCCGGTGGCTTATTCGCGGAAGCCGGGCTTCACGGAGACCCGCTTGCGTCCCTTGGCGCGACGGCGCGACAGCACCGCCCGGCCGCTCCCGGTCTTCATGCGAGAACGAAAGCCGTGAGTCTTCGAGCGGCGGCGGCGGTTAGGTTGGAATGTGCGCTTCGGCATGCAAAACTGCGCTCCTCATCATCACGAAATGTTATGGAGCAAACGAAAAGTATAATGGCCAGCGTTCGCGCTGGCAACCTGGCCCCGGGGGTTCGTTGACAATGCTCGCGGGATTCGACTATCCTTATGTTTTTCGCGGTCCTGCGTTTGCCCGCCTGATGGTCTCTGCGCGTCCAGCGCCTGAACCGAGCGGCTCTTTCGCGGTCTCAATTCTGGGAGATTTCAGAGATGTCAACCTATTTCCCCAAAGGGGAAATTGCGCGCTGGTGGTTTGTCATTGATGCCGAGGGTCAGACCCTGGGACGGCTGGCGACGCGCGTCGCGCGAATCCTCTCCGGTAAGGACAACCCCAGGTACACGCCGTTCCTGGATATGGGCGATCACGTCATCGTGATCAATGCGGCCAAGGTGCGGGTAACAGGGCTGAAGTCCGACAGCAAGGTCTATCATCGCTATACCGGCTATCCTGGCGGCCTGAAGTCCGAGGAATACCGGAAACGGATGGAGCGCAGGCCGGAACGGATCGTGGAAGAAGCCATTGTGGGCATGCTGCCCCACACCAAGCTGGGGCGGGCCATGGCCGGCAAGCTGAAGGTATACCGGGGCGACAGGCACCCGCACCAGGCGCAGAAGCCGCAGGCGATCAGGGTAGCTCAGGGGGCATAGCTCGACTCACCCACTAAAGCGGGTTTGCTCGGGATGACAACATTCAGGAGAAAGCTGGAACGGCACGGCTGAAGCCGTGCCCCTTCAAAGATATGGCAGAACTGGTTCAATATTACGGCACGGGTCGTCGCAAGGCGAGCGTCGCCCGCGTGTTCCTTCGTCCCGGCAGCGGTGAGTTCAGCGTCAACGGCAAGCCCTTCGATCAGCACTTCGTCACCGAAGCGCAGCGGATTATGGCGAAGTCGCCCTTCGTGCTTACCGAGACGGCAGGCACCTTCAACGTGACCTGCACGGTCAGCGGAGGCGGCGTCAACGGCCAGGCTGGGGCGGTGCGCATGGGAGTGGCGCGTGCTCTGCAGGAGTTCAATCCCGAGCTGCGCGCGAAGCTGAAGTCGGAAGGCTTTCTGCGCCGCGATGCCCGCACCAAGGAACGCAAGAAGTACGGCCAGAAGGGCGCACGGAAGCGATTCCAGTTCTCGAAGCGGTAGTCTCCAGTAGCCAGTAGTCAGTCGCCAGCAAGGAAACTGGCAACTGGCTAGTAACGACTCGCCTTTTGGTTCCGGGGGCGAGCGCGGAAGGTTCAACCGGAACGAAATCTTCCCGCGCGGCGGGGCGGGAAAAGCAATCCAGGCTGCGGCCTGGATGCAAGCCAACCGAGGAGGTAGCTTGGCAAACATCACGATGAAGGAGCTGCTCGAAGCAGGCGTTCACTTCGGGCACCAGACGAAGCGCTGGAACCCGAAGATGAAGGAATACATCTTCGGCGAACGCAACGGCATTTACATTATCGACCTGCAGAAGACGCTGAAGATGTTCAAGGAAGCGTCCAGGTTCGTGCAGGAGCAGACGGCCGAGGGCAGGCTGGTGCTCTTCGTCGGCACCAAGCGCCAGGCGCAGGACGCCATCGCCGAAGAAGCTACGCGTAGCGGCATGTTCTATGTGAACCAGCGCTGGCTGGGCGGGCTGCTGACCAACTGGGTCACGGTGCAGAAATCGGTGAAGCGGCTGAAGGAGCTCGACGAGATGGCCACCGACGGCCGCTACGAGCTGCTGCCCAAGAAGGAAGTCATCAAACTGGAGCGGGAGCGCAAGCACCTGCAGGCGAACCTCGCGGGCATCAAGAACCTGAACCGCCTGCCCGATGTGCTGTTCGTGATCGACTCCAACAAGGAACAGATCGCGGTGCGGGAAGCGCGCAAGCTGGGCATCCCGGTGGTCGCCGTGGTGGACACCAATTGCGATCCCACGGAAGTGGATTATGTGATCCCCGGCAACGACGATGCGCTGCGCGCGATCCGGCTCTTCGCCTCCAAGATCGCCGATTCCGTGATCGAGGGTTCGCAGGCCGCCACCGACAAGCAGACGGCCGAACTCGCCGCGGGCGTGCAGTACAGCGAAGCCGCGGAAGCTGCGGCAGCCAGTCCGGAAGGCGAAGCCAGTGCGGCGCCTCCGGAAGCGGCGATGGAGGAAGCCGAAGAGGTCAGCATGGAAGAGGTGCTGGGCCGCGGAGGCAGGCGCGCCGCGGAAAATACAGGCGCGTAGCATCAGGCTTGAGATTCATCAGCGCTTTGGGCCCGCGCATCCATGCAGCGCGGGCGTTGTTTTAGTGGGCTCTTGGCTTTTAGCTCCTGGCTTTCAGCGAACTGGAACAACGACAGACATTTATCTCCTGGCAGTTGCTCCCCTGAGTGGGTAGTTTGCCAGGAGCCAGAGGAACTTCGAAATAATGAGTACGACGACCGTGAACATTTCAGCAGCACAGGTAAAAGAGCTTCGCGACAAGACCAACGCTCCCATGATGGACTGCAAGAACGCCCTTACGGAAGCGAAAGGCGACGTCGAACAGGCGATCGTCATTCTCCGCAAGAAGGGCATCGCTACGGCGGCCAAGAAAGCAACGCGCACCACGAGTGAAGGTTCTGTGGCCAGCTATATTCACGCCGGCGGGAAGATCGGCGTGCTGGTGGAGGTCAACTGCGAAAGCGACTTCGTCGCCCGCACCGACGACTTCAAGAATCTGGTGCACGACATCGCCATGCACATCGCCGCCACCGATCCACGCTTCATCCGCAAGGAAGACGTGACGCCGGAGGCCTACGAGAAGGAGAAGGAGATCTATCGAGCGCAGGCCGCCCAGACCGGCAAGCCGGCTCCGGTGATCGAAAAGATCGTCGAGGGCAAGATGGCCAAGTTCTACGAGGAGGTCTGCCTTTACGAGCAGCCCTTCATCAAGGAGCAGACGATTACCGTCTCGCAACTGATTGCCAGCGTGATCGGCAAGCTGGGTGAGAACATCTCCGTCCGCCGCTTTGCCCGCTTCAAGGTGGGCGACGTCGGCGAGACCGTCGCTATCAGCAAGGGTGGCGAGCAGGCCACCAAGTAGGGCGTCCGGCCACGCGGCGCCTGTGGCCTGCGGCGATGCGGCCTTCATCAATGGGCTTCAATGTGCTGCGATGCGGTAGATTGAGGCCCCTTCCCTTTGCGCGGATTGTGCGCCCGCTTACAGGATTTTCTTGCCGAAGGCGGAGAGCGCCAGCTCCACCGCCAGCTCCGCCGTCTGGTTGCGCTCGTCGAGCACCGGATTGACCTCCACCAGTTCGAAGCTGAGCATCCGGCCATGGTCGGCGATGATCTCCATGGCGAGGTGCGCCTCGCGATAGGTGGCGCCGCCCCACACCGGCGTTCCCACCCCCGGGGCGTCTTCGGGATCGATCCAGTCGAGATCGAGCGATACGTGATAGCCAACGGTGCCGCGGCCGGCAAGGCGAAGCGCTTCCTCCATCACGGATCGCATGCCGCGCTCGTCGATATCGCGCATGGTGAAAACATGCACTCCGGCCCTGCGGATGTTTTCCCGCTCGTGCTCGTCCACATCGCGGATGCCGACCAGCGCGCAGTTTTCCGGACGCACTTTGGGGCTGAAGCCGTACAGCTCGCTGAGCGGCGAATGGAAGAGGCCCATGATGGCGCCCAGCGGCATGCCGTGCACGTTACCGCTGGGAGAGGTTTCGGGAGTGTTGATGTCGGTATGGGCATCGATCCACAGCAGCCCCACGCGCTGGTGCCTGCGGCGATAGAACTCTGCCACTCCGGCCACGGTGCCGACGGCGACCGAGTGGTCCCCGCCAAGGGTGAGCGGGATCTTGCCGGCTTCGAGGGTCCTGATGACGAGATCGGCATGCGCCGAGCAGGTCTCGGTAATTTCGCTGAGATATTTTGCCGTCGGATCGCCGGCCGAGCCGGTCTCCAGCATGGCGACGGGGACATTGCCGCCGTCCTCCACTTCATAGCCGAGGGCCTGCAGCTTGGCTTTGAGGCCCGCAACCCGCATCGCCGAAGGGCCCATATCGACTCCGCGGCGGGATTGCCCAAGATCAAGGGGAACGCCGATGATGCGGATGTGCCGGGTTTCGACGTTCTGCAGCGGTTTGGTGCTGGGACTGGTCGCCATAGCTATGTCTTACATGCGAGGGCCGATACCGAAACCGTCCGACGCGCGTTGCAGACCATTCCGCTGCGGAGCGAACAGCAGATCCCTCGGCTCCACTCGGGATGACAACCTTCCAGTTTCACAAGGTCAAACCAGGGTCGCTCCGTTACGGGTACAGCCTGTACAGCATTCGCGGGAATGGGATGGTCTCGCGGACGTGCTCGAGGCCGCAGATCCATGCCACGACGCGCTCGATGCCCATGCCGAAACCCGCGTGCGGAACGCCTCCGAACTTGCGGAGATCGAGATACCAGCGGAACGCCTCTTCCGGCAGACCGTGCTGGTGGATGCGCTGCAGCAGCAGCTCATACGATGCCATGCGCTGCGAGCCGCCGATGATCTCGCCGTAACCTTCGGGCGCCAGCACGTCAACGCAGAGCGCCAGTTCGGGCCGCTCCGGATCGGGTTCCATATAAAACGCCTTCACGGCTGCGGGATAGCGATGCACCATCACCGGACGATCAAACCGCGAGGAAATGAAGGTTTCGTCCGGCGAGCCGAGGTCTCCACCCCATTCAAAGCGGCTCTCGAGCAGCCCCCGGCCATGGCCCTCCTGCAGCATCTTCACGGCTTCGTCGTACGTGATGCGCGGAAATGGCGTGTCAATCTTTTCGAGTGGGGCGATGTCGCGTCCGATGGTTGCGAGCTCGGGACGCCGGCGCTCGAGACAGCGCCTGACGATGAAGGTGATGAATTCCTCCGCCAGTTTCATCAGGTCGTCGAGCGTTGCCCAGGCGATCTCCGGCTCGACCATCCAGAACTCGGTGAGGTGACGGCGTGTCTTGGACTTCTCCGCGCGGAAGGTCGGGCCGAAGCTGTAAACCTTGCCCAGCGCCATCGCGGTCGCTTCGATGTAGAGTTGGCCGGACTGGGTGAGGAAGGCCTGCTCGTCGAAGTAGTCAACCGGGAAGAGCGTGGTCGTGCCCTCGCAGGCGGCCGGGGTGAGGATGGGCGGGTCAGTCAGGGTGAAGCCGCGCTCGTCGAAGAAGTCGCGCGCCGCCTTGATGATTTCGGCGCGCACCCGCAGGATGGCCGCCTGGCGCGGTGAACGCACCCACAGGTGACGGTGCTCCATCAGAAAGTCAACGCCGTGCTCCTTGGGGGTGATGGGATAGGGATCGTCGGGACTGACGCGCTGCACCACCTGCGCGTCGCTGACCTCGATCTCGTATCCGCCGGGAGCGCGTTTGTCCGCGCGCACCTTGCCGGTGACGATCACGCTGGATTCCTGCGTCAGGCCCTTGATCGCCTCGAACAGTTCGGTTGAAACCGCGTTCTTCGCCACCACGCCCTGGATGATGCCGCTGCCGTCGCGAAAAATGGGGAACAGCAGCTTGCCGCTTTCGCGCAGGTTGTAGAGCCAGCCGCGAATGGTGACGCTCCGGCCTTCATGCTCGCCGATTTCACGAATGGTGGTGACCGGCGCTTCGGTTTCTGTCCTGATCGATGTATTCATGAGTGCCTGATGTTGAGTATGCACGTTCCATGCGGAAATGTCCCGGGCCGGACTTTGGCCGGAGAGGCCATGCACCGGCGATTGAGCGCACGGACATAGATTGTACGCCCGGCCCGGAGACCGGCGGGCACCATGATCGCGCGCCGCCACATCCTGCTGCCGCTGCCTTGCGCGGAACGGCAAAACGTGCAAAATAGGACATTGCCCCGAAGGGTCCTTATATGCCTCCTGCCACATTCCTGCCCTCCGTCAGCCGCATTCCCGGCTCCATCGGACTGAGCCTCTCCGGAGGCGGCTTCCGCGCAACCCTTTTTCATCTGGGCGCCATTCGCCGGCTGAACGAATTCGGCATCACGCCCAGGCTCACCACCATCTCCAGCGTCTCCGGCGGCAGCATCCTGAATGGTTTTCTGGCCAGCCGTCTCGACCCGCCTCTCTCATCCGGCGTGGCCGACTACAAGACTTCCGTCAGCGCGCCCATGCGCCAGTTCTGCTCGCTCGACATCCGGCGCTGGCTGGGAGTCGACGCTCTCATACCCGGTACGCACAACAGCACGGGGCTGGCCAAGGCATATAACGAGCATCTCACCATGGGCAAGAAGCTGTCCGAGATGGCCGCCGCGCCGCATCATGTTTTTTGCTCCACCGATCTGGTGTACGGCGTGAACTGGATGTTCAAGCGGGCCCAGTGCGGCGATTACCAGGCCGGCTTTATGCCAACCCCCGGGGACTGGCTGGTCAGTACGGCGGTTGCCGCCTCGTCGTGTTTCCCGCCAGTGTTCAGGCCGCTGCAGCTCAATCTGGATCCCGCGAAGGTCCCGGCCGGCCACGACACCAGCTCCGAGCGCGAAAGGCGGATCCGCGAGATTGCCCTCAGCGACGGCGGCGTGTATGACAATCTTGGCCTGGAGCCAATCTGGAAGGACCACGACACCGTGCTGGTCTCCGATGGAGGCGCCCTGTTTTCCATCGGCGGCGACAACGGCTTCGCCGGGGACATCGGACGTTTCATCGCTATTCCGGAAAACCAGGCGCTTGCCGTGCGCAAGCGCTGGCTGCTCTCCAACTTTGTCTCCGGCCTGATGAAAGGCACGTATTGGGGGATCGGCGCAACCGTCGCCGAGTACAGAATTCCGGGCGGATATTCCGAGGAGCTGGTGAAGAATTTCATCGCCGCCATCCGCACCGACCTCGACAGCTTCTCCGAGGGCGAGGCGTGCGTGCTGGAAAACCACGGCTATCTGCTGGCCGACGCGGCCATTCGCGCCTGGGTGCCGCGCCTGCTGCCGGCCTCACCTCCCGCCCCGGTTATTCCTCACCCGGATTGGATGGATGAGGCGAAAGTGCGGGAAGCGCTGAAAAACAGCGGCAAACGCTCGCTGCTGGGGCACGCCGCGCCGTAGAAAGGGCACCATCCCGCTCCCTGACGTCCAGGTAGGCCCCGGGCGCATCCCAGCCGCGGTGGAGGGCCTGCGCTCTGGTCCTAGCCCGTCTGGTGCTTCTCTTCTTCCACATCGATGGGCCGAAGTTGGTCCACAACGATGAACCCGATCAGCACTACGACCGGAAGATACAACGCTCGCAGCTCCCAGCCGTGTTCCATCACGGCGCCCGCCGCCGCGCCGAGCACATAGCAGCTCCAGATTGCCAGCAGCATTGCCGTTTCACGCACATCCTTCTGCTGCCGCCAGACCCTGACAATGTGTGACATCCCATGCTGTAGGACCTCATCGTACGTCCAGAACAGTGCCCGGGTGAGCGACTCGGCAAATTTGGTCAGAGTCCCGGTGACGAAAGTCGTGTAGATGGTCAGGGCGCCGATATGGGTGAGGGTTGCCGTCTGCACTCCCATGGCAAAGGCCAGCAGGGCCACCAGCGTGAAGTACGCCGGCGAATGAAGATCGACCATGTGGCCCAGATACAGGGCCGGGGTAGCGCGCGCAAGCAGCAGCAGCAGAACAGCCTCAGCCGCCAGGGTGGCCGAAGCTATGCGCTTGGGTCCCGCTCGGCCGGCAATCTCGATGGCCACGCGGGTCAGGAGCATTCCCAGAACATAAGCCGCAACCGCGCAGAATGGCCGCAGCAGGTCCGGCCAGTCGTGCTGGCCAAGAAATATGCCGATATGCACGCTGTTACCGCTCATGTTGGCGGTGAACACCTGGAAGAGGACGATGTAGCCCACGGCATCGACGAAGCCGCCAATCGCGGTCAGCGAGAGGGCAACACCAAACTTGCCGCCTGGGCCGATTTCGTGGGTCCGGGTCACAGCTGTTTCAGAGCCAGCTTTGCTGCGTTATATCCGCACATGCCGTGCACGCCGCCACCGGGCGGGGTGGATGAAGAACATATGAAGATGTTTGCCGCCGAAGTCGCGTAGTACCTCATTGTGGGACGGAAAAGGAACTGCGTGAGGTTCATCAGGCCACCGCCGATATCCCCGCCCACAAGATTCGCGTCCATGGCTTCCAGGGTGGCGGGGGAAAACGCGCGCCGCTGGAGGATGCAGTCGCGGAATCCGGGCGCAAAACGCTCGATCTGCGCCTCAAGGCGCGGGAGCATGTCAAAAGCCGAGCCGTTGGGCACATGGCAGTAGGCCCAGGCGATGTGCCGGCCCTCGGGAGCGCGGGTGGAATCGAACAGGGTGGGCTGCGCCAGCAACACGAAAGGCCGCTCGGCGTGGCGTCCATGCCGCATGGCGTCCTCTGATGCGACGATCTCCTCCAGCGTCCCGCCCAGGTGGACGGTTGCCGACCGCCGGCACTCCGGTGCCTTCCAGGGCACCGGCTCGGACAGGGCGTAGTCTACCTTGAAGACAGCCGGCCCGTAACGGTAACGCTCCAGCCTGTGTCTGTAGGCAGGCGAGAGCCGGTCGCCCGCAATACGCAGCAGTTGCCGTGGGGTCACATCGCACATGGCAACGTCGTATTGCCCCAGCGAGGCAAGATTCTCGACCCGGCTCGACAGATGCACCCTGCCCCCAAGAGTTGCCAGATAGCTGCATAGTGCATCGGTGATCGACTGGGCTCCGCCACGAGGAATCGGCCATCCCACAGCATGGGCGGTGGCCGCGAACATGATTCCGAAAGCCGCCGTCAGCGGCTCCTCCAGCGAAAGAATGGAATGGGCCGCCAGCCCCGCGAACAACGCCCTGGCCCTCGCACCGTGGAACCAGACGTGCGCAATCGAGCTGGCCGAGGGAAAACCCAGCAAGCCGAGACGGGCGAGCAGAAAGGGATGCCGCGGGAAGAGCGATACCGGTCGCAAGGTTTCCGGCGCCAATTCGTTCCAGTGCTTGGCGAATGTTCCAAACAGCCTGCGCCATTGTTTTCCATCCTCGCCGAGCGCCGCTTCGGTATTGCCCAGGTCGCGCTCCAGCATCACCGCCGTGCCATCGTCCAGGGGATGGGCCAGGGGCGCCGGTGGCTGTATGAATTCCAGTCCGTAGTCGCGCAGCGGAAGACCTGAAAAAAAAGGCGAGCCCGCGGCCATGGGATGCACTGCCGAGCCGAAATCGTGCAGAAAGCCGGGCAAAGTGAGAGGGAGCGTTCGCGCGCCGCCACCCGGTTGAGGCTCTGCTTCGAAGACCTCAACCCGCATTCCCGCCTGCGCCAGAACGATGGCCGCTGCCAGGCCATTGGGACCGGCTCCGATGACAACGGCTCGTCTTTGCGTTGCGGCCATAGGTGTCAGTCGGCAGCGATCCCGGCCTGTGCGTGTGTCATTCCGAGGGACGAGTGGAAGAACAGAACTCCAGGGCTGCTGCTTCCGGCGGAAACCTCACACATCCGCGACCGGGCCCCTATACCTTTTTCCCGTTCCGCTCGAGGGTGACAAAGAAATCGCGGCTGATGGGCTCGATGGTTGCCTTCACCTCGGGAAACTTCGTGCACAGCTTCCTCAGTTGCTCTTGGCTATACAGGAAGAGATCGCAGCGACTCTTATACCGCAGCTGCCGCTGCCATCCCAGAAAGCCCCCCGCCACAGGAAACGAAAAGAACGCCTTGTGACGGGTTAGCGACAGCACCTTGGCCATCACCTTCTCCGGATCGGGCATGTAATCCATGAAGCCCATCACGATGACGTAGTCGAAGATCTCCTGCGGTGCATAGGTGTAGAAATCGGCAACCATGAAATTGCAGCGATCGCCCACCCCGACTTTGCGCGCGTGTTCCGTTGCCAGCTTCAGCATGCCCTCGGCGAAGTCGATGCCAACAACGTGTGACGCGCCACGTTGCGCCAGCGTGATGGAGTAATGCCCGGGCCCGCAGCCGACGTCGAGCACGCTCCTGCCCAGCACCGGCTCGCAGCCCTCGATGGACTTTTCGTAGCGCAGACGCATGCTCTTGCGGAACAGGCGATTGATGACGCTGTCGATGACGCCATTCTGGTTGCCATAAATGGCATCGAAGTCGTTGGCGTACTGATGAAAAAAGGTTTGGGTGCGATCAGGCGACATGGGATTTTACCAGTTCGGGGCAGTTGCTGATGGCATTCTCAAATGTGGTGACAGGAAAATCCTGCAGGATCCGCCTGACCTTGGATTCCGTGCCTTCGAGATTTACGTACGATTTGAACCTGCGAATGCGGCTCATGGGCAGCCGGGGATGGGCGGGATCGACCTCGCGCGGATGAATGTAGAACACCACCGGCCGTCCCTCGGCAAGCACCTCATGCGCCTTGGCGCGGACCAGCCAGTAGGGGAACAGCCGCAGGTAGCCACCGCCAAAAAAGCACATGGTTTTCCCCATCATGTCGGCGACCGTAATCGGCAGCTCGAGGATGCCGTCGCCGTTGCCCACGCGATGCGGCTCGCGCCGGCCTTCGCGCATGCCACCATGCCCGCGAGCCGCGGGAAACACCGACGAGTCATAGCGATATCCCGCTTCCGCCAGCACATCGAAGAACCACGGCGTCGCCTCGGTCGTGGAGAAGCCGGGGGCGCGATATCCGATCACCGGCACTGATGTGATGTCCTCCAGCAGCAGGCGCGCCCGGCGAACGTCCTGGCGAAATTCTTCCCGATCCTGCTGATACACCAGCGTGTGGCCGTAGCCGTGGGAGGCGATCTCGTGTCCGCGGGCCGCCGCTTCCTTCACCAGATGTGGAAAGCGCTCGCCCACCCAGCCCAGAACAAAGCAGGTAACGTGCGCGTCGTATTGGCTGAAGATGTCCAGCAGACGCGTGAAGTTTCTTTCCACACGCGAGGGCAGGCTGCCCCACTCGGAAATGGCGGGCGCACCTGGGATATCCAGGATGTGGAACCAGTCTTCAACATCCACGGAGAAGATAGAGCTCGGCATGACGCCCACGGGTGCTTTAGATATATACCGTTCCGCTCACCCGGCACAAGTGAGCGCGGGTGCCGGGTCATCGACTTCATTTGACTGTGACCGCAGTGCTGGGCTAGCCTCGAATCCCTGTAGCACCACGATAAGCTCGGTGTGCCCACATTGCCACGAGCTTACGCCGGGTTCCCCGCCATCCTGACATGAAAATACGCCGCCAACTTCTCAGCCTGGTCGTGGCGTTGGTGTTTTGCACGCTGGCGCCCGCCGGCAACATGGTTCAGCCCAGCCATGCGACGAAGGCTATGGTGGCCAGCGTGCACCCCGAGGCCACCCAGGTTGGGATCGCCATCATGCAGCAAGGCGGCAACGCCATTGATGCGGCAGTTGCGGTAGGCTTCGCGCTGGCGGTCGTACATCCGGAGGCCGGCAACATCGGAGGGGGAGGATTCCTGCTGTTCCGGCGCGCGACAGGGGAGATCCACTTCCTCGACTATCGCGAGAAGGCGCCGGCAAAGGCCACTGCCAACATGTATCTCGACAGCCAGGGCAACGTCATACCTGACCTGAGCACGATCGGCTACAAGGGCATTGCGGTGCCGGGCTCGGTAGCCGGACTGGCCTATGCCGAGCAGCATTGGGGCAAGCTCTCGCTGAAGCAGGTGATGGAGCCTGCCATTCGTCTGGCACGCGATGGCTTTGTCCTCGAGTATGCAGAGGCGCAGTCGTTTCGCGATTCCGGGCTGGCGCGGTTTCCGGAGTCGCACCACATTTTTCAGCGCGATGGCAATTACTACCAGGCAGGCGAGGTTTTCCGACAGCCGGAATTGGCGAAAACCTTGGAGAGGATCGCCGGTAATCCGGATGACTTCTACCACGGCTCCCTGGCGCGCGAGCTTGCTGCCGCCATGCAGAAGGGCGGCGGGCTGATTAGCGCGGAGGATCTCGCAGCCTACGAGGTCAAGGAACGCACGCCCATTCGCGGCACCTATCGCGGCTACGAGATCATAAGCGCTCCTCCGCCGTCGTCAGGAGGAGTGGCCCTGGTCGAAATCCTCAACATCCTGGAGGGCTACGACCTGGCGAAGCAGGGCGACCGCTCGGCGCAGAGCATTCATCTGACGGCGGAGGCATTCCAGCGGGCCTTTTTCGATCGCGCGGAGTTTCTGGGCGATCCCGACTTCGCGAAAATTCCGGTTGCGCAACTGATCGACAAACGCTACGGCAACGGCTGGCGCGAGAGCATCGCAATCCGCCGCGCCACGCCAGCCGCCGCACTCAAGCGGCCGGCGATTTTTTCCCAGCTCGACAGCTATGCCCGCTCGCATCCGCAACCGCGGGCGACAGCCGAGCCGGACCACACCACGCATTATTCCGTGGTCGATCCCGAGGGCAATGCGGTCTCGGTGACGACGACGCTGAACGACGCATTCGGCTCGCGCGTCACGGCGGAAGGGCTGGGCTTCCTGCTCAACGATGAGATGGACGACTTCAGCTCCAAAGCCGGCGTGCCCAACATGTACGGCCTGATCCAGGGGCCGGCCAACGCCATCGGGCCGGGCAAGCGGCCGCTTTCGGCGATGACGCCAACCATCGTGCTCAACAACGGCAAGCTCTTCCTTGTCCTCGGTTCCCCCGGCGGACCGACCATCATCACCACCGTGGCTAACGTGCTGATGGGGGTGGTGGATTACGGGCTGAACATCCAGCAGGCGGTGAATGCCCCGCGCTTCCACCAGCAGTGGATGCCTGACCAGATCCTGGTGGAAGCGACGGGGATTGCGCCCGACACCATCGGCGTTCTCGATCACATGGGGCATAAGGTGAAAGTGGCGCGGGGATACTGGGGCGACGCCGAATGCATCGCCGTGGACGGGAAAACCGGCGAGCTGCTGGGCGCCAGTGACGGGCGCGATGGCGGAAAGGCGGCCGGCTTCTGATGCGCCGGGCGATGTCCACGCTGATCTCGGCCCGAGGTGAGCGCCTGGGCACGGCCCTGCTCGAACAGTTCGTCGCCGGCGGCGCGGAAGCCGTCGAGATTTTTGCCGCGCGCGGCCACTTCAACTACACCGAGCGCCGGCACGTGCGCGAGATCGCCAACTGGTTCCGCAGCACCGGCGTAACGTTTCACTCCATGCACTCGCCGATGTACAGCGATGAGGAGTGGGGACGCGGCGGCAAGCCGCCGGTCAACATCGCGGCGGTGGAGAAGCGGGAGCGCATCGCCGCGCTGGACGAGATCAAGCGCGCGCTCGAAGTGGCGGAGCAGGCGCCGTTCCGGTTTCTGGTCCAGCATGTCGGCGTGGGCGACGAGGAAGCCAGCGGGCGCAAGCAGGAGGCGGCGATAAGCTCGCTTGAGCAGCTGCAGATCTTTGCCAGGCCGCTGGGCGTGCAGCTGCTGGTGGAGAACATTCCCAATGAGCTCTCAACGCCGGAGAAGCTGATCGGCTTGCTGGATACAGGCGGCTTCCCTGATATCGGCGTCTGTTTCGATCTGGGCCATGCGCACATCATGTCCAGCGTGAAGCAGGCATTCGATGTCATGAAGGACCGTATTCGCTCCACCCACGTGCACGACAACCTTAAAGACCAAGATTCGCATCTCTGGCCGGGAGAAGGCAGCATCGATTGGAGCGAGGCGATGCCGCTGCTGCGCACCGCGCCGCATGTCCCGCCAGTGCTGTTCGAAATCGAGGGTGTCGAAGGCGAGGATATTTCCGGCAGGATGGCAGCGGCGTTCAGCCGGCTGGAACGAGAGCAGGCGGTTTAGCGGCTTTGCGGCGGCGGATTGGCCGCCCGCAAGGAGTGACCCGATGTCGTCCTCAATTACATCTCCGCCCGGGCGGCCGCTCACGGTTCTGTGCCTGGCCAGTTACTACAAGGGAACCGAATTCATACGCGAGTGCTACCGCCAGGGCTGCCGCACCCTGCTGCTCACCTCGCACAGCCTGAAAGACGAACCCTGGCCGCGCGAGAGCATCGACGAAATCTTCTACATGCCGGACGTGCAGAAGGAATGGAAGCTGGAGGACGCGCTGCTGGGCGTCAGCTACATGGCGCGCAGCGAGACCATCGATCGCATCGTGGCGCTTGACGACTTCGACGTGGAAACGGCGGCGACATTGCGCGAGCACCTGCGCGTGCCCGGTATGGGAGACACGACGGCCCGCTACTTCCGCGACAAGCTGGCGATGCGGGCCAAGGCGCGCGACGAAGGCCTGCCGGTGCCGGAATTCATTCACGTGCTGCATCATGCGCGTCTGCGCGAGTTTATGGACCGCGTGCCGCCGCCGTGGGTGCTGAAGCCGCGCTCCATGGCCGGCTCGATGGGCATAAAGAAGGTGCAGAGCGCCGACGAATTCTGGTCATCGATGGAAACGTTGGCCGACAAGCAGTCGTTCTACCTGCTGGAACAGTACGTGCCGGGAGACATCTATCACGTCGATGCGATCTTCTACGAACGCGAGCCGCTGTTTGCCATCGCCAGCCGGTACGGGCGTCCGCCCATGGAGGTCTCGCAGCAGGGGGACATCTTCAGTACCAGCACATTGCCGTCCGGCTCAGACGAGGCGCAGCCGCTCATCGAGCTCAACCGCCGGGTCATGAAAGCCTTCGGCATGCTGCGGGGCGTCTCCCACAGCGAATTCATCCGCGGACGCCACGATGGCAGGCTGTATTTTCTGGAAACCTCCGCCCGTGTGGGCGGAGCCCACATTGTGGATCTCGTCGAGACTGCCACCGGCATCAACCTGTGGGCAGAATGGGCAAAGCTCGAAATTGCCGGAGGCAAGGCGCCGTATATGCCGCCCAGGCCGAAAACCGATTCCGCCGGACTGCTGGTTTCGCTGGCGAAACAGGAGCATCCCGACACCTCGGCGTACAACGATCCCGAAATTGTCTGGCGGATGGCCGACAGGAAACATCACGTCGGACTGATCGTGAAGTCGCCGGACCCGAAACGCGTGCAGGAGCTGCTCCACAGCTACACGGAGCGGATGAGGCAGGACTTTCTGGCCTGGCAGCCGCCGCTGGACCGGCCAAACTTCTGAGCAGTCCAGGCCGTTGTCACTGTCCTTCTTCGCCCAACAACCTGGCCAGGGTCGGTTTGTGCTTCCCGGATCGCTGCTTGCGCTTCTTGTCGCCAGGTTCGGTGCGGGTGGGAGGCGGAGTGCCGATGGCGGCCCGCGCCGCGGCCTTGACCGCCGAAGCAGCACGAAAGGGTTTAGGCTTGCGACGTTTCGACGGCATGCTCTCCTCCCCTTGACGAAATTCGCTGTCCTCAGCCCACCAGCACAGCGCCGCCATTCACGTTCAGGATTTCACCGGTAATGAACCCCGCGTGCCTGGTACACAGGAAGAGAACCGGCGCGGCGATCTCCTCCGGGGTGCCGACGCGGCCGATGGGAATGGTGGCGAAGACCTTCTTGCGGCGTTCGGGATCGCCCAGCGCGCCGGCCGCCATGTCAGTCTGCACCCAGCCGGGAGCGACGCAGTTTACCCGGATCTCATGAGGCGCGAGCTCGGTAGAAAGTCCTTTCGCCATGCTGATGAGCGCTCCCTTGGTCGCCGCGTAATCGCAGTGAAAGGCTTCGCCGCGCTGTCCGGCGGTCGAGCTCACCAGCACGATAGTTCCCCCGCGTCCCTGGACTTTCATCTGGGCCACCGCGTGCTTCACGAGGGCGAAGGCGCTGTCCAGGTTGGTAGCCAGGGTGTCGTGCCACTGCTCGTCGCTCATGCTGTCAATACCGACGTCGTCGGGCGGCCAGATGCCGTGGTTGACGACGAGCGCATCCAGCGCGCCGAAGCGCTCGACAGCCGCCCGCACCAGGGGCGCGGCTCCCGCGATGCCGGTAAGATCGGCCTGGACGGCGTGGCAGAGATCGGCTCCGCACTCCAGCACCAGCTGCTCGGCGGCAGCCCTGGCGCGCTGATAGCTGAAGGTCACGCGCGCGCCCGCCCGCACGAACAGCCGCACCGTGGCCGCGCCGATACCGCGCGAGCCTCCGGTGATGAGGGCCGCCTGTCCTTCCAGCGACAGCTTCGGTTCCGGGGGCAGCATGGCAAAAAAGTTATCACACCTCTTCCCCCCGCAAATGGATAGGGCTACACTGCTGGAATCCGAAGGCCGGGCTTGCCGATGCCGGAATCAGGATTGCCTGTGATTATCGCCGTCCGCTGACGAAACTCCCGCTCCCAAACGTGCCGCTTGCGGTGTAGGTCACCCGTGTGTCTTTCATAAGCTGAAGGAGTTTCGAATGCCGGAAACAACTGCGGCTGCCGCTACAGAGCAGCTTCCTGATTTTGTCGATGTTGATTTTGCCCGCCGCCTGGAGCTGGCGGAAACCATCCTTCCCGATTGCGTGGAAGGCCTTCGCCGCTTCAGCCCTGCCGATCCGATTGCAGCCGAAGACGTAGCCGGAGGTGTCGCGTTCTTCGGCGGCCTTAGCTATCCCGCCAATCAGGCCGTGGGCATGGGTCTCTACGGCGAGGTGACCGCCGGCGACCTGGACCGCGTGGAGCATTTCTTCCGCAGCCGCGGCGTGGCCTCGACGATCGTGCTTTCGCCTTTGGCGCACGAATCGTTGCGCAACCTGTTGGGCGGGCGCGGCTACGCCATTGCGGAGTTCAACTCGGTGCTGATCCGGCGCATCAGCCCGCACGAGCCGTTCACGCCGCCTGCCGGCGTCAGCATCGAGCGCGTGACCCCGGAAACTCTCCGGCCGTGGATGCACGCGATCGCGCGCGGCTTCTCCGAAGAGCTTGGGGTCGCGGAGGAAGTGTTTGGCGGATTTGCGACCCTGCCCGGCGCCCTGGCGTTTCTGGCGCGTATCGGAGATACGGTGGTTGGCGGCTGTGGTGGCCGCATCATTGCCGAGGCCTGTCTTGCCGCGCTGTATGGCACGGCGACGCTGCCGGAGTTTCGACGGCGCGGCGTGCAGAGCGCATTGATCGCCCGGCGGCTGCACGAAGCGGCACCGGCGGGTTGCGAGTACGCTGTGGTCTGCACCCATCCTGGCAGCGGCTCACAGCGAAACATGGAGCGCCGCGGCTTTCGCCTGGCCTACACCAAAGTCGTCATGGTGCGGCAGTGGCCGGAGACGGCGACGGCGCAGACGGGAGTGGACCATGGACATTGAAGCCATTCGACGATACTGCCTCGGGTTTCCTCACACCACCGAGAACATGCAGTGGGGCTCCGACCTGTGCTTCAAGGTGGATGGCAAGCTGTTCGTGGTGACGGCGCTGGAACCGGGACCGGTGCGCCTGTCGTTCAAGTGCACCCCAGAGAGCTTCGCGGAACTGTGCGAGCGGCCAGGCATTCGCCCCGCCCCCTACATGGCGCGAGCGCAGTGGGTGAGCCTCGAACAGCTCAATTCCTTGCCGGACGCGGAGCTGCGCGAGTTGATCGCCGAATCGTATCGCTTGGTCTGGGAACGCCTGCCGAAGATGCGGCGGGAGGAACTCCAGGCAGCCGAGGGAAATCTTACTGGTAAGACGAAGGCGAGCAATCCTACCAGTAAGACGACTAAGAAACGTCTTACCAGTAAGAAAAAAGCGGCCGGCGCCGGGCGGCAGGGATGAATTGGGTCTCACGTCTGCTGTTGGGGAGCGTCGTTTCAATTTGCGTCTCGCTCAGCGCATGCCCGCCGGCGGTCGCGCAGTCCGCCTCCAGCTCTGCTGGATCGGAGAGCTCAGTACCCGCGCGCACCCTGGAGCGGGACTTTTTTGCCGCCATCCGCTCGGGCGACAGCAACCGGGTGCTCTCCTGGATCTCCCAGCGCGGAGTCAATGTTGGTCCGCAGGGCGAACACAGGACCCGCGAGGAAGTCCAGCAGCAGTTTCTGGCGCGTCGCGGCCTCTATTGCAGGCTGTTCGACTCCTCCTGCATCGACGCGCCCATCCGGCTGGACAACAGCGCCCGCACCTGTTCCGACCGCGATCTGCTGACCCATTCGGCCAGCGTGCGCACCGCTTCCAGCGAGGTGACACGAAACGGAGTGAGGCAGGCGATCCTGGTGGCCGAGGTCAGGAATGACCAGTGCGCCAGCCAGCGCCTCATCGACTTCATCTTCAACCTGGAGGCGGATGGCTGGAAGCTGTTCTCGATTCCGTAAGGGTTGCAAACCCATTGGACAGCCGGTCACGTAACCAGCCTGCACTCCGTCACTCATGAGAATGCTTTACGGCTGATTGCAGGTATGCTGTGTGGCACCGATATGGACGTGGCAATGCAAAAACATGTTGGCCTGGTCCTGATGCTGTTTTGCGTGCTGGCGATTGCCCCGAATGCCGGCGCGCAGATCCGGAATGGGGAAGAACTCCTGCGGGCGATGCACGACCATTACCGGGATAACTGGTACGAGACCCTGACGTTCACCCAGAAAAGCACAACGCACAAACCCGACGGCACAACCCAGAGCGAGACCTGGCACGAAGCACTGATGCTGCCGGGAAAGTTGCGCATTGACATCGGACCACCCGGAGACGGCAACGGTGTCATCTTCGCCGATGGAACCGTGACGTCATTCAAGGCCGGGAAGGTGGTTGCGACCCGGCCGCTGGTTCATATGCTGCTGGTGCTGGGCTTCGACGTTTACCGTCAGGATCCGCAGACCACGATCGGCGAGATCAGGCAGCAGGGATTCGATCTGACGAAACTGCGCGAGGATAGCTGGCAGGGCGAGCCGGTCTATGTGGTTGGCGCGGACAAGGAAGACCTGAAATCGAAGCAGTTCTGGGTGGAGAAGAAACGGCTGCTGTTCGTGCGGATGATCGAGCCGGACCAGCGGGAGCCGAGCAGGACTGCCGATACGCGTTTTCTCGATTACCGGCAGCTTCCGCTGGGCCTGGTTGCCGCACGCGTCGAGTTCTACCTCGACGGCAAGGATGTCTTCACCGAAGAGTATTCGGATATTGAGGCGAATCCGAAGCTCGAGCCGGCCATCTTCGATCCCAAACAGTTCAATGAAAAACACTGGGAGAGGTGACGACCGGGCTCAGTTGACTTCCTGAGGCGCGGGCCGGCAAGGCTGGCCATCGCAGGCCGGACGTTCCCAGGCGGCAAAGCCGGAGCGAATGTCTGACGATGGCTGACGGTCTGGAAGCTGGCTTACTTTCCCTTCTGCCCTCTAGAGCAGCTTCCTCCCTGTACCGAGGTGAGTACTCCGGCCGCGGCGCGGATGATTTCATTCCAGCACGCGCCCTCGGAATTGGAGTACTGATAGGTTTCCACGTTGGCCTGGCCCTGGGTGCTGGCGTTGCCGTTCGTGTCCACCATCAGCGTATCCGTTGGGGACACAGAGTCCGAGAAGGTACTGGACCAGGTGGGCGTGCCGTTCACCTCGACCAGAACACTCCGGGTGAATGCCTGATGGACCTGGCTGTACTGCTGGTACGAGCCGTCGGGAAAGCCGTTAAACGCATAGGCAAGGTTCAGCGGCCAGGAATACTGCTTGGTATTGGTGGTGACGTTGCTGCCCGCCGTGGTGGTGGTGGCGGACGATATGGTCGTGGTCTGCCCGACGTACTGATCATAAACCGAGCCATCGGTGCGGACGTAATACTTCTGCCCGTTGGTGAAGTCAATGCTCTGCACCACCCTGGTATCGACGCTACC